>Ga0070741_10000959_pt1 | contig 94714 bp, 92 predicted proteins | sample Coa_R1_4_FD_66440 | JGI IMG/M metagenome (GOLD analysis project Ga0070741, IMG submission 66440) | Surface soil microbial communities from Centralia Pennsylvania, which are recovering from an underground coalmine fire - Coalmine... | ecosystem: Environmental > Terrestrial > Soil > Unclassified ...
ACGTAGTCGCGCGGCGTGTCGAAGTACATGTTCATCTCCTCGACGATCACGCCCTTCTCGCGCTCGATCTCCTCCGGATCGAACTTCGAGCGGCGGAGCATGTCGACGAGGACGTCGAGCGCGACGTCGCGCGACTCGGCCGCGCACTTGACGTAGTAGCCCGTGTACTCCTTGCTCGTGAAGGCGTTGAACTCGCCTCCGATCCCGTCGACCTCGGCCGCGATCTCCCGCGCCGTCGGCCGGCGCTCGGTGCCCTTGAAGAACATGTGCTCCGCGAAGTGCGCGATCCCGTTCGTCTGGGCCGTCTCGTAGCGTGATCCCGCCGCGAGCATCACGAAGCAGATCACCGACTGGACGTGCGGCATCGGGGCTGTGAGGACGCGCAGCCCGTTACCGAGGGTGTGCCGTTCGAAGGCCGCCACGAGCGCCCATCGTATAGACGCGCCCGCCACGGCTGCCATCACGCAAACGAGGGCTCCGCAGCCGAGTAGACTCGCGCGCGGTGAAGCTCGATCATGCCTTCCGGATCGTCCGGCACGTCGTCGACGGGGCGCCTGCGCCGGTGTCGATCTACGTGGCGGACGACCACGGCGAGCTCGTCGCCGCCGCGACGATGGACGGGGCGACACCCGACACGCGGCTGAACGCCGAGCGCAAGGCGTACACCGCGGCCAGGAGCGACGCGGGCAGGACGAGCGAGCTCGCGGAGAAGGTACGCGCCGATCCGGCGGAGCTCGCGAGCTTCGACCCCCGGTTCAGCTTCTTCAAGGGCGGCGTCGCCGCCTTCGACGCCGGCCGACGCGTCGGTGCGGTGGGCGTCAGCGGCCTTCCCGGCGAGGACGACGAGGCGCTCGCGGCGGCGGCGATCCGCGCGGCCGGCCTCTCGCCCGGCGGCGAGTAGCTACTCGAGCCGGGCCAGCGCGTCGAGGACGCGGTCGACCTCGTCGACCGTGTTGTAGTGGACGAAGCCGATCCGCACGGCGCCGTCCGGCAGCCCCAGCCGCTCCATCACCTCGACCGCGTAGTAGTTGCCCGACCAGACCGCGAAGCCGAGCTCGCCGAGGCGCGCCGCGGCCTCGGCCGGCGGAACGCCTTCGACCGTCAGCGCGAAGGTCGGGACGCGGCCGTCCATCGTCTTCGGGCCGAGCAGCCGGCAGTTGGCCGGAAGCCCTGCGAGGAAGCGGGCGCCGAGCTCGCGCTCGTGGGCGATGATCGCGTCCCAGCCGATCGAGTCGACGTAGTCGACCGCCGCGACGAAGCCCGCGAGCAGCTCGTGCGGCAGCGTGCCGGTCTCGAAGCGGTGGCCGAGCGGCTCGAGCGGGGCGGGGCGGACCTTGTACGGCCGCCAGCGTTCGAGCAGCTCGCGTCGACCGAACGCGAGTCCCAGGTGCGGGCCGAAGTACTTGTACGGCGAGCAGACGAGCACGTCGAGGTTCCAGGCGGCGACGTCGATCGGGCCGTGCGGCCCGTAATGGACGGCGTCGGCCCAGGCGAGCGCTCCCGCCTCGTGGGCGAGCTCCGCGATCCGGGCGACGTCCGTGAGCGTCCCGACGGCGTTCGACGCCACGGGAAACGCGACGACGCGCGTCCGGTCGCCGAGTTGCCGCTCGAGGTCGTCGAGGTCGAGCGTGCAGTCGTCGCGGATGTCCGCGAACCGGACGGTCAGCCCGAGATCGACCGCGGCTTCCAGCCACGGCGAGACGTTCGCGTCGTGGTCGAGTCGCGTGACGACGATCTCGTCGCCGCGCTCGAACGTGCGCGCCGCCGTCCGCGTGAGCATGAAGTTGAGCGTCGTCATGTTCGCCCCGAAGATCGCCTCGCCGGGGGAGCACCCGAGGAACCGGCCGGCGGTCTCGCGCGCCTGCTCGACGAGCGCCTCGGTCCGGCGGCTCGTCTCGTACGGTCCGCTGACGTTCGCGTTCGACTCGCGCAGGTAGTCGGCGATCGCGGCGATCACCTGGTCGGGGACCTGCGTCCCGCCGGGTGCGTCGAGGAAGACGAGCGGCTGCCGGAGCGCGGAGAAGCGGGCGCGCGCCGCGTCGACGTCGAGGGCGACGGTGCTCATCGACACGCATCCTCTCACGGCTCGACGTCCGGGCGTCGTCCGGTGCGCTGGCTACCGTCCGCCCATGCAGCGGCTGCGGGTGCTGAGCGAGGCCGAGTGCTACACGCGGCTGTACGGGCGCGACGGTGACTCGGCGGTCAACGTCCTCCACGACGAGCTGCCGGCCCTGCGGCGCGTCGGACTCTCGTCGGAAGAGCTGAGCCGGCTCTTCGACCACCCCATCGACGACCCGCTGCGGTTCGAACGGGAGGACGCCGCCTGACGTGAGCCTCGAGAGGACCTGCTCCCGGTGGCGGCGGACGCTCCGCGTCCGCGGGCTTCCGTCCCTCCCGGTGCCGATGCTACGCCGCGGGCACGCGGGCTCGTCGTCGGCGGCCCCGAGGTGCCGCGTGCCGCTCGCGGTCTCGGGTCGTTGCCGCCCGCGGCCGCGCCGCGCCCGCTGATCCGCCCGGGCCGGCGCCGTCACGCTTTCGGCACGAAGTTGGCACAGACGCGTGCGTCCTCGCCCGGTACCGTTCGTTCTGGGGAGCTTCGCACCCCCAGGGGGAGGGGGTGCACGGCTCGGGCCGGCGGCTGGTCCGGTCTACTTCTCGGCTGTGGAGGACTCGCGCGCCGAGCCGGCGGAAGCATCGGGCGAAGGCACGGTGATCCCAGACGTGCAGGCGCTCTCGGCCGTTCCGGACGTGCTCGCGCCAGGGGTCGGCGTCGTCTTCTGCGGAATCAACCCCGGCCGCGTGTCCGCCGCCGCGCGGGCGCACTTCGCGAACCCGCGCAACGACTTCTGGCGGCTCCTCCACGACGCCGGCTTCACCGATCGGCTGCTCGACCCGCAGGAGCAGTTCGCGGCGCTCGACTACGGGATCGGCCTCACCAATGCCGCCTTCCGGACGACGCCCGGCTCGGGCGACCTTCGCGCCGGCGACTTCGCCGGCGCGGATGCGCGCCTCGAGGCCCTCGCCCGCGAGTTCCGGCCGCTCGTCCTCGCCTTCGTCGGCAAGGAGGCGTACCGCGGCGCCTTCCGAGAGCGTCCCGAACTCGGCCTCCAGGACCGCTGGCTGGCGCGCACGCGGCTCTACGTCCTCCCGTCGACTTCCCCCGCCAACGCCGCCGTGCCCTATCCGGAGCGTCTCCGCTGGTTCCGCGAGCTCCGCGAATACCTCGAGCCGGTCGACCGGCCCGCTGTCCGCGCCCTCGTCCTCGACGACGCCGGCCGGACGCTCCTCGTCCGTTTCTTCCACCCGAGCGGCTCCTCGTTCTGGTCGACGCCGGGCGGCGCGATCGACCCAGGCGAGTCCGACGAGCAGGCGCTCCGCCGAGAGCTCGCCGAGGAGACCGGGCTCCGCGACTTCGCGCTCGGCCCGCTGGTGCACGAGCGCGTCCACGTCTTCGTCTGGAACCGTGTCGTCCGTCAGTCGGAGCGGATCTACCTCGTCCGGACGGGCGCGTACGAGCCGCTGCCGGAGGTCGATCTCGTCGCCGAGGGCGTGCACGACGTCCGCTGGTGGACGCTCGAAGAGCTCGAGCGGACGGAGGACGAGGTCGCCCCGTGGGTTCTCGACGTCATCCGCGCCAGCGGTTCGTGATCGGCGTGCGTCGGTCGCGCCCGAACGCCTTCGGGCGCAGCTTCACGCCCGGCGGCGCCTGCCGGCGCTTGTACTCGGCACGGTCGATCATCCCGATCGCGCGCTCGACGACGTCGGGCTCGAAGCCGTCGGAGGTGAGCTCCTCGCGCGAACGATCGAGCTCCACGTACGCCTCGAGCACGCGGTCGAGCGCCGGGTACGGCGGCAGCGAGTCCTCGTCGAGCTGGTTCTCGCGAAGCTCGGCGCTCGGCGCCCGCTCGACGATCGACCGCGGGATCAGCTCGCGGCCGGCCCACTCGTTCAAATACACGGCCAACCGGAACACGTCCGTCTTGAACACGTCCTTGAGGAGCGCGAACCCTCCGGCCATGTCGCCGTAGAGCGTCGCGTAGCCGACGGAGAGCTCCGACTTGTTGCCGGTCGCCACGAGCAGCCAGCCGAACTTGTTCGAGAGCGCCATCAGGAGCACGCCGCGGATCCGCGCCTGGACGTTCTCCTCGGTCAGGTCGCGCGAACGGCCGGCGAACGACGTCGTGAGCACGCCGTCGAACGCCTCGACGATCGGCTCGATCGGCAGCTCCCGGAAGTCGCAGCCGAGGAGCTCGGCCAGCCGGCACGCGTCGGTTCGTGTCGCCTCCGACGAGAACCGCGACGGCATCGAGACGCAATGGACGCGCTCCGGGCCGAGCGCCCCGACGGCGAGGGCTGCGGTGAGCGCCGAGTCGATCCCGCCCGAGACGCCGACGACCACCTCGCGGAAGCCGTTCTTCGCCACGTAGTCGGCGAGGCCGAGCTCGAGCGCGAGGCGCATGCTCTCGAGCTCGTCCTCGAGCGGCGCCGGCGTCGGATGCACCGAGGCCCGACGCTCCTCCCGCGCGGGCAGCTCCACGACCCGCGGCTCCGGCAGAGCGTCCCGCTCGCGGGCAAGCGCGCGCGGCCGCACGTCCCGGAGCCGGCGCCCGACCGCCTCCGACGGCTCCACGTCGACCACGAGCAGCGTCTCCTCGAACCCCGGGGCGCGTGCCACGATCTCGCCCTCGTCGTCGATGACGACAGAGTGGCCGTCGAAGACGAGCTCGTCCTGGGCGCCGACGGCGTTGACGAGCGCGACGAAGCACGAGTTGTCGCGCGCGCGAACGACGAGCATCTCCTCGCGCTCGCGTTCCTTGCCGACGTGGAAGGGCGAGGCCGAGATGTTCGTGATCAGGTGCGCCCCGGCGAGCACGAGATCCGTCGCCGGCGGGCCGGGCTGCCAGAGGTCCTCGCAAACAGTCGGCCCGACGAGCGTCTCGCCGAAGCGGAGCAGCACGAGCTCCCGGCCGGGCGCGAAGTAGCGGTCCTCGTCGAAGACGCCGTAATTCGGGAGGAAGCGCTTCGGGTAGACGGCTCGGAGCTCCCCGCCGGCGCACACTGCGCAGGCGTTGACGAGGTCGCGGTCGAGGAGCGGGCAGCCGACGAGCGCGGCGATTCCGTGCGTCTCGGCGGCGATGCGCTCGAGCGAGCGGCGCGCCTCGCGGATGAACGCCGGGCGGAGAAGCAGGTCCTCCGGGGGGTAGCCCGTGACGCAGAGCTCCGGGAAGAGGACGAGGTCCGCGCCGGCGTCGCGCGCCTCTGCGAGCCGGCCGAGGATCCGCTCGCGGTTTCCGTCGAGGTCGCCGACGGTGGTGTTGATCTGCGCGAGGGCGAGCCTCACGCTCCGATCATACAGGTTTGCGACTCACGGGCGAAAACCTTGCGCATCCCTCGAACCCGATCGCACGCGGCCCGAGCGGCGCGATCCACCCGAGTCGCGCATCCCGCCCCACCGCGCCCGCCGCCCCCATACCCCACCCTCTGGGTGGGGAGTCGAGGACCACCCACCACCCGATACCGACTCTACCCGGGAAACCGTTACGTGTCTGTGCCGACTTCGTGCCGATTTCGTGTCAATCTCGTACGGCGCGGCCGGCCAGGTGCCGTTCGTTGACGGCCCCGTCGAAGTGCACGACACTCAATGGGCGGTGGCGGGCGAGACGGTTGAGCGTGCACTCGTCGGACGCGACCGCGAGCTCGCCGCAGTCGAGACGTTCCTCGACGAGGTCGCGCGGCGCAGCCCGGTGCTCGTCGTCGACGGCGAGGCGGGCATCGGCAAGACGATCCTCTGGCGGCGCTCGCTCGAGGTGGCACGCTCGCGCGGCTGTCGCGTGCTCTCGGCCAGCATCGCCGAGGCCGAGTCGCGATACGTCTTCGCCGGGCTCGTCGACCTGTTCGCGACGGTTGCAGACGACGAGTTGCGGAACGCGCTCGAGCCGCCGCAGGCGCACGCCCTGCGGGCGGCGCTCCTCCGGGCGGACGGCCCTGCTCGCGCGCCGGGCGAGCACCTCGTCGGGGTGGCGTGCCTCGCGGCCGTACGGGCGCTCGCCCGGGCGATGCCGCTCGTGCTCGCGGTGGACGACCTGCAGTGGCTCGACGCGGCGACGGCACGGGCGCTCTCGTTCGTCATCCGGCGGCTCGACACGCCGGGTGTCGGCGTCCTTCTCACCCGGCGGGTCCCGCACGGCGCGACGCCGCTCGACATCGACCGGCTGCTCGAGGAAGCGGGCGGCAGCCGGCTCCGGCTCCCCGGCCTGAGCCTCGCCGCGATCGCACGTCTCTTCGAGGCCCGGCTCGGGCTGACGCTGGCGCGGCCGGCGCTCGTTCGCGTCTCCCACGCGACGGGCGGGAACCCGCTGTACGCGCTGGAGTTCGCGCGCACGCTCGGCGACGCGTTCACAGGCGACGGCGATCCGGGCCGCCCGCTGCCGGTCCCGGCGGGCCTACGCCAGCTCGTCGCCGATCGCGTTGCGAGGCTCTCGGCCGACGGGGCGGCGGCCGTGCTGGCGACCTTCGCGCTCGCGCGGCCGACGGCGGCGCTCGTCGACGCGGCCGCGCCGCGCGGGCTCGAGGAGGCGGTGGCTGCCGAGCTGCTCGGGCTCGACGCCGCCGCCGTCTCGCTTTCGCATCCACTCGTCGGGTCGACTCTCTACGCGGAGCTTCCGGCGGCCGCGCGGCGGGCTCTCCACGAGCGGCTCGCGAGGCTGCCGCTCGACGAGGAGGAGCGCGTCCGGCACCTCGCGCTCGCCGCGGAGGGGCCGTCCGCCGAGGTCGCCGATCGGCTGGAGGCCGCCGCGGAGAGGGCCCGGGCACGCGGTGCGCCGGCCGGCGCCGCCGAGCTGCTCGAGCTCGCCGTCCGGCTGACACCAGATCAGGCGACCGCGATCCGCCGTACGCTCGCGCTCGCGCTGGACGAGTTCGTGAGCGGGAGCGCGGACCGCGCGTCCGAGCGCATGCGTCGGCTGGAGGCGGACGCGCCTCCCGGTCCGCTCCGTGCGAATGCCCGCTGGCACATGGTGCAGTACCTGGTCGCCAGGACCGACGACGAGCGCAGACGGCTCCTCGAGGGGGCGCTTGCGGACGCGGGCGACGAGCCGGAGCTCCTCGCGCGGATCCACATGACATGGTCGCGGGCGTCCTGGTGGGCGGGCCGGCTGAAGGAGGCGGCCCCACACGCACGGCTCGCCGTCGAGATCGCCACGGCATGCGGCGACAGGGCCGCGCTCGCGGCCGGGCTGTGCCAGCTCGCCGTCGTGGAGGTCTACCTCGGCCGCGGCCTGCGCTCGGATCTCCTCGAGCAGGCGCTCGCGCTCGAGGAGGAGATCGGCCTGGCGTTCCCGCTCGAGGCGTTGCCGAGCATCTACCGCGCGATCATCGAGGCGCGGCTCGGCGAGGACCTCGACCGGTGCCGCGCGTACCTCGACCACGCGGCGGAGCTGGCGCTCGCCCGGGGTGACGAGCACGGGCTCGCGTTCCTGCACGTCCAGCGTTGCGAGGTCGAGTGCTGGGGCGGTCGCTGGGAGGAGGCCCGCCGTCACGCCGAGCTCGGCCGGGAGCTCCTCGTCCGCACCGGCGGCTGGGTGCCGAACGGTTTCTCGCGCTACGGCTTCGCGCTCCTCGCCGCCTACGAGGGGCGGATGGAGGAGGCGAGAGCGCTCGCGGAGGAGGGCCTCGCGCTCGACGAGCAGGCGGGAATGGCCACGACGACGGGCCGCGGGCGGAGCGTCCTCGCCTTCATCGAGCTCTCGCTGGGCCGGCCGGCAGAGGCCGTCGCGTGGATCGAGCCGTTCTACACGCTGCTCGACAGGGCCGGCTACGTGGAGCCCGGCGTGTACCGGTTCGTCGCCGACTACGTCGAGGCGCTCGTCCTCGTCGGCAGGCTCGAGGACGGGTGGCGAGTCGTGCGACCGTTCGAGCGTGCCGCCCGCCGGCTCGGCCGGCGCTACTCGCGCGGCGCGGCAGAGCGGTGCCGGGCGCTCCTCCTCGCCGCCGGCGAGCGGCTCGACGAGGCGCGGCGGGCCGCCGCGGGCTCGGCGCGCCTGCTGGCCGGCGTCGGTCAGCCGTTCGAGCACGCCCGCAGCCTCCTCGTGCTCGGATCGATCGAGCGCCGGACCCGTCAGCGGCGAGCGGCGGCTGCGACGCTGGGCGAGGCACTCGACTCGTTCGAGCGGCTCGGCGCGGCGCTCTGGGCCGATCGCGCCCGGGAGGAGCTGTCGCGCGTCGGCCTTCGCCCACGGGCGCCGTCAACCCTCACCGCGACCGAGCGGCGCGTCGCCGAGCTCGCCGCGGCCGGGCATCCGAACGACCGGATCGCCGCGCTCGCACACGTGAGCGTGAAGACGGTCGAGGCGAACCTGACGCGCGTCTACCGCAAGCTCGGAGTTCGCTCGCGCCACCAGCTCGCCGACCGGCTTCCCGACTGATCGGGCTCGTGCTGCCGAAGCCTCCGTTGCGCCTCTGGACGGCTCAACCTCGCGGTGGAACACTCAGTTCGGGGTGCGAGAGGAGCGGCGCTTGACGGCGGTTGCAACGGCGACGCCCTCGCGGTTGCCGCCGCACCACGTGCCGCGCCCGCGGCTCGTCGCACGCCTCCGCGCCGCCACGCTGGGCATCGTCGAGGCGGCGGGCGGCTACGGCAAGTCTGTGCTCGCCGCCGAGCTCGCGGACGCGCTCGGCGTCGCCTGGGCGTCGCTCGCCCTGCGGCGGCCCGGGGCCGGCCCGGCGCCACTCGTCGCCGGCCTCCAGGAGGTACTCCGCCGCGCCGGCCTCAGCGACCTCGCCGGGACGCTCCAGTCGGGCGATCCCGAGGACGCCGTTCGCGCCTTCCTCGACGGCCTCGCCGCCGACCGCGAGGGCGTTCTGCTCGTCTTCGACGACCTCCACAACTGCGAACCCGGGTCGGCGGAGCTCCTGCTGGAGCTCGCGCGCGGTCTGCCGGAGCCGCACCGTCTCCTCCTCCTCTCGCGCCGGCTGCCGGCGCCGCTCGAGCCGCTGCGGCTCGACCCGCGCGCGGTGGCGCTCACCGGAGCCGACCTGGCGTTCACGGACGACGAGGTCGCGGATCTCTGCAGCCGGGGGTTCGGCGTCGAGCTCGGCGGGGAGGAGGCGCGCCGGCTCCGGGTCGCGACCGCTGGCTGGGCGGCGCCGCTCGTGCTCGCCGCGCCGCGGATCGCGCGGGCCGAGGAGCCCGCGGTCGAGGTCCAGGCGCTCGCGGAGCAGCCGAGCGTCCTCCTCCACCTCGTCCGGCTCTCGCTCGACCAGCTGCCGGAGGTCGAGCGCCGAGCCGTCCGTGCGCTCGGCCACCTGCCGTTGCTCTCCCCCGAGCTCGTCGCAGAGACCGTCCGGCTGCCCGGTCTCTTCGACGGCCTGGTCGACCTCGGCTTTCCGCTCGGCCCGCTCGGCGACGGCTGGTGGGAGCTTCCCGGTCCCGTCCAGGAGGAGCTCGCCGCCGGCGGCGAGCTTGGCCGGCAGGAGGCGAGGCGGGCGGCCGCCGTGTACGCGCGGCTCGGCGAGTTGCGCCCGGCGCTGAGCCTGCTCCTCCAGGCGGGCGAGGGAGTCGAGGCCGCGCGCCTGCTGGCCGAGCTCGCGCCCTTCCAGCTCGACGCGCTGCGGCCGCTCGAGCTCATTGCGATCGTCGGGAGCCTGGCCGAGGAGGCGCTTCGCTCGCACCCGCGCGCCCTCCTCCACCTGGCCCGCGCCTGCGAGGCCTCCTGGCACTCGAGCCAGCGCAAGGCGGCGCTCGACCGCGGGCTGGCCTTCGCCGGGGACGACGCGGCCCTGCGGCGCGAGCTCGACGCGGAGGTCGCTCGCGATCTCGCCCGCTATCCGGCGCACGCCGCCGAGGCGCAGGCGCTCGCCTCGCGCGTCCTCCACGAGGCCGGCCCGGAGGAGCGCGCCGCGCGCTGCCGCGCGCTCGACGTGCTCGGTCGCTGTGCGGCGTACTGGGACGCGACCGAGGAGGCGCTCGCACGCGCGGAGCCGCTGTTCGAGGAGGCCGTCCAGCTCGCCCGCGAGCTGCGGCAGGCGACGTGGCTCGCGCAGGCGACGATGCCGCTCGCCTACTCGGTGTACTTCGGGCGAGGCCAGCACGCGCGCGCGTTCGCCAGGTTCGACGAGGTGCTCGACCAGCTCTCCGGCCGCAGCCTCTACCGGCTGACGCTGCTGTCGTGGCGCGCGGATGTGCTGATGGACGTCGGCCGCTACGCCGAGGCCGAGTCGACGCTCGCGGAGGCGCGGGAGCTCGCACGGCTCCTGCGCGCGCCGAAGCAGATCGCCGACGCCGTCTGGGGCGAGGCGCGGCTCGCGGCGCAGCGCGGCGAGCGGGAGCGCTGCGTCGCCTGCGTCCAGGCTGTCGAGGCCGAGCGGGCCGACTGGTTCGACGGGCTCGGCGGCCTCGAGTTCCTCAGCGAATCGGCCGACTACCTGACGAGCGTCGGCGAGCACGAGCTGGCCGCGCAGTACCTCGAACGAGCCCGCTCGCGCATGGCCGAGTCGCCGAAGGCGTTCGGGCTCGGAGCGGCCGCGGTCCTCGTTCACGGGGCGGATCCCCGGCGCGGCCGCGAGGCCGTCGACGCCGTCCTTCGGCTCGCCGGCAACACGCCACGTGAACGCTGGCGCCTGACCCTGCTGAAGGCGTATGCGGCGCTGCGCGCCGGCGACGAGGACGCCGGCCGGCTGGCTGCGGAGGCGTTCGACGCGGCCGGCGCCCACGGCGCCGCGCCGAGCCTCGTCTTCCGCGAGCCGGCGATCGCCGAGCGGCTGCTCCCACTCGCGGCCGAGGCCGGATCGCGGGCGGCCCGCACGCTGCTCGGCGAGGCGACGCCGCTCGTCGTCTCGCTCCTCGGCGGCTTCGAAGTGCTCTGGCGCGGGCGCCGGCTCGAGCTCCCTCCGGGCAAGCCGGAGGAGGCCGTCAAGGCGGTCGCGGCCGCCGGCGGGCGCCTGCACTCCGAGGAGCTGATCGAGGCGCTCTGGCCGGGAGTCGAGCCGGCGAGCGGGCGCAAGCGCTTGCGCAACGCCCTCAACCGGCTGCGCACCGGCGCGGGCGAGCTGCTCGTGCGCGAGGGGGAGCTCGTGCGCCTCCCGGACGGTGCACAGGTCGACTCCGTCCTCTTCGCCGCCGAGGCGCGCACCGCCCTCGGAATCCCGGCCGCGGCGCCCGATACCGGCCTCGCCCGCGCCGCGCTCGCGCGCTACCGCGGCGAGCTGCTGCCGGAGGATCCCTACGCGCAGTGGGCGGCGGCTGCCCGTCAGCGTGCGCACCTGCTCCAGCTCGCGCTGCTCGACCTGCTCGCCGGCGCCGCGGAGGAGCGCGGCGAGCTCGACGAGGCGGCGCACCTGCTCGAGCGGACGATCGATGCGGACCGCTTCGACGAGCGGCGCTACCTCGTGCTGGCGCGGATCTACGGCCGCCAGGGACGCCGCGGCGCCGCCCTCGGCGTCCTCCGCCGCTCGGCCGCGGTCCTGCACGAGCTCGACCTGGAGCCCTCGGACGAGCACCGCGCGCTCGTTCGCTCGCTCCGCTCGTAGAACGCTCCCTGGCAGGCCGTGGGACGGCCGTGGGACGCGGGCCGGATAGACCTTCCGCCGTGAGCGTCTGGGTGGTACTGCGCCTCGTCCCGGCCGCCCTTGCGGCGGGCCGGCTCGCGGGAGAGGTCGAGCTGGTGGAGACCGGCACGAAGGCCGTCGTGCGCGACGCCGACGAGCTCGTGGCGTTCCTCCGCGGCAGGGGGGCGGACGGCCTCCCCGCCCAGGAGCGGGAGAACCGGGGGAGCCTCCCGAGCGGGACGGCTCCTCCGGAAAACGCCCCGTTATGATCGGTCGGTGATCGACAAGGTCGTCGCCTCCGCGGACGAGGCCGTTCGCGACGTCCCGGACGGCGCGACGCTCGTCGTCGGCGGCTTCGGCCTCTGCGGGATCCCCGAGAACCTGATCGCCGCGCTCGAGCGGCTCGGCGTCTCCGGGCTGACCGTCGTCTCGAACAACTGCGGCGTCGACGACTGGGGCCTCGGCGTCCTGCTGCAGAGCCGGCGGATCCGGAAGATGGTCTCTTCCTACGTCGGCGAGAACGCGGAGTTCGAGCGGCAGTTCCTGAGCGGCGAGCTCGAGGTCGACCTGGTTCCACAGGGGACGCTCGCCGAGCGCATGCGCGCCGGCGGCGCCGGGATCCCCGCGTTCTACACGCCGACGGGCGCCGGGACGCTCGTCGCCGACGGGAAGGAGACGCGCGTCTTCGGCGGCCGCGAGTGCATCCTCGAGGAGGGCGTCGTCGGCGACTTCTCGCTCGTCGCCGCCTGGCGCGGCGACCGCCTGGGGAACCTCGTCTACCGCCGCTCGGCGCGGAACTTCAACCCGATGGCGGCGACGTGCGGCCGCGTCTGCGTCGCCGAGGTCGAGGAGCTCGTCGAGCCGGGCGAGCTCGATCCCGACTCGGTCCACACGCCGGGCCTCTACGTGGACCGGATCGTGGTCGCGCCGCGTGAGAAGCGGATCGAGCGGCGCACGGTGCGGGAGGGCTGAGCGACGCTCGACCGTACCGGCATCGTCCGCCGCGCCGTCCTCGAGATCGGCGACGGCGACACCGTGAACCTCGGGATCGGGATGCCCACGCTCGTCTCGAACTTCATCCCGCCCGAGCTGGAGGTCGTCCTCCACTCGGAGAACGGGATCCTCGGCGTCGGGCCCTACCCCACCGAGGCCGAGGTCGACCCGGACCTGATCAACGCCGGCAAGGAGCTCGTCACCGTTCTGCCGGGCGCGTCGTTCTTCTCCTCCGCGGACTCCTTCGCGATGATCCGCGGCGGCCACGTCGACGTCTCGATCCTCGGCGCGATGCAGGTCGACCAGGAGGGCTCGATCGCGAACTACATGATCCCCGGCAGGCTCGTGAAGGGGATGGGCGGCGCGATGGACCTGCTCGCGGGTGCGAAGCGCGTCGTCGTGACGATGGAGCACGTCGCCCGCTCCGGCGATCCGAAGATCCTCGAGCGCTGCACGCTCCCGCTCAGCGGCCGGCGCTGCGTGAACCGCATCATCACCGACCTCTGCGTCCTCGACGTGCTCCCTGCCGGCGCCGGTCTGGAGCTCGTCGAGCTCGCGCCGGGCGTGACGGTCGACGAGGTCCGCGGGAGGACCGAGGCCGCGTTCGTCGTCTCGCCCGAGCTGAGGCCGATGCCGGTCGCCGGCCCCGCCTGACCGGTCTCCTTTCCGGGCACGTCCGGGGCAGACCATCGGGGCCTGGCCCCAGGCGCCGGCCGAAGAAGACGTGCATCTCAGGTCGTTCACAGCGTGCGCTCAGCGCGAATCGTGCTCGCCAGCCGCTTGGGCGTCCGGTTCGGGCACGTCCGGGGGCCTGGCCCCAGCGGTTGCCCCAAGCAGACGGTCGCGGCCCCGCTCGGCTTGCGCCGTTCGGTCGTGGCCGAAGCAGGTCCGGCTAGCGCCTGCTAACTTAGTAGGCGCAAACTTCTCGTCGGGAGGTGCCGTGAAGGCGAGGCTCTTCGCACCGGAGAACCGGAAGTGGTGGACGCTCGTGGCCGTGTCGTTCGGGCTGTTCATGATCATGCTCGACAACACGGTCGTGAACGTCGCGCTGCCGCACATCCGCGACGCGCTCTCCGGTTCCCAGAGCGAGCTCGAGTGGGTCGTCGTCGCCTACACGCTGACCTTCGCGACCTTCCTCCTGAGCGGAGGCAAGCTCGCCGACCGCTACGGCCGGCGGCGCCTGTTCTCGCTGGGCCTCCTCGTCTTCGCCGCCTCGTCGCTCGCCTGCGGCCTCGCTTCCAGCGCGGGCTTCCTGATCGGCGCGCGGACGGTCCAGGGTGTGGGCGCCGCGCTGATGAGCCCCGCGACGCTGGGGATCATCTCGGCGACGTTCCCGCCGAGGCAGCGCGGGATGGCGATCGGGATCTGGGCCGGCGTCTCCGCGATGGCGCTCGCGATTGGGCCGCTCGTCGGCGGCGTGCTCGCCGAGAAGGTCGACTGGTCGTGGATCTTCTTCGTCAACGTCCCGATCGGCGTGCTCGGGGTGGGCGTCGCCCGCTGGGCGATCGACGAGAGCCGCGACACGAGCCACGAGCAGCGGCTCGACCTGCCCGGCCTCGTCACCTCCGGCATCGGCCTCTTCGCGCTGACCTACGGCCTGATCGAGGCCAACGGCAAGGGCTGGGCCTCGGCCGAGATCCTTTCGTTCTTCGCCTTCGGCATCGTCGCGCTGGCCGCATTCGTCCTGCTCGAACGGCACCAGCGCCTGCCGATGCTCGACCTCTCCCTCTTCCGGAACGCCACGTTCGCCGGCGCGAACCTCGCGCTCCTGTTCGTGGCGCTCGCGATGTTCGGGATCTTCTTCTTCAACTCCATCTTCTTCCAGAACATCGTCGGCTACTCGGCGATCCAGACCGGGCTCCTGTTCCTGCCGATGACGGTGCTCATCATCCTCGTCGCGCCGCAGGCCGGCCGCCTCTCCGACCGGATCGGCTCGCGCTGGCTGATCGGGACGGGCATGGCCCTGCTGGCGGTTTCGCTGATCCTCTTCGCCGGGCTCGATGCGAACAGCGACTTCCTGGACGCGCTGCCGGCGCTCACGATCGGCGGCCTCGGGATGGGGATCACGATGACGCCGATCACCGCCGCCGCGATGGGCGCCGTCACGGTGGACAAGGCCGGCGTCGGCTCGGCCGTCCTCAACGCGTTCCGCCAGGTGGGCGGCTCGCTCGGGATCGCGATCATGGGCGCGCTCGTCGGCAGCCGGGTCCACGTCGGCCCGAAGAGCCCCGAGTACCCGGGCCAGTTCGTGAGCGGGTACCACCTCGGCCTCCACGTGTCCGCCGGCATCGCTCTCAGCGGCGCGGCGGTCGCGCTCCTGACCGTGCGGAAGTACCGCCACGCCGAGACGCCGGTCGCCGAGCCCGCATGAGCGCCGTCAGGTCGCGACTGAGCGCGAGCGAGCGCCGCGCGGCGCTCCTCGAGACGGCGTCGCGCGTCTTCTCCGAGGGGAGCTACCGCGGCACGACGACCGCCGAGATCGCGCGCGAGTGCGGGATCAGCGAGCCGATCCTCTACCGCCACTTCGCGTCGAAGCGCGACCTCTACTTCGCCTGCATGGACGAGACGTGGGCGCGGATGCGGGCGAAGTGGGAGGAGGCGGTCGCGAAGGAGCAGCACTCGGCCGAGTGCATGGGACGGATGACGCGCGCGCTCCACGAGTCGCGGGAGCGCGTCGTCCTCGCGAGCCTGTGGGTACAGGCGCTCGCGGAGTCGAGCGAGGACCCGGAGATCCGCCGCCACCTGCGCCGGCACCTGCGCGACGTCCACGACTTCGTCGCCGACGTGCTCCGTCGCGGCCAGGAGACGGGCCGGATCGCGGCCGACCGCGATGCGGAGGCGGAGGCCTGGATCTTCATCTCGATCGGGCTGCTCGGCGCGGTCGGCGGCCGCCTCGGCGGTCTTCCGGGCCTCGATCTCGACCGGATTCGCGCCTCCCGGCGCCGCTGGCTGACCGGCCACGACGAGTAGGGAGGCCGGGCGCGCCGCGCCGCGCGCCCGGCCGATCACGGGCTAGCCGAGCTGGCCGCGGATCGCGCCGCCCGGGAAGGCGGTCGTGTGGTAGTTGACGTAGTAGCCCGCCGGGTTGGCGCAGATGTCGGCGGCGAGCGCCGGATCGATCGCGGTCGCGCCGTCGTTCCTGATGTGCCGGTCGGTCGTGGTCGTCCCGCCGAAGAGCGGCACGACGACGGGGCCGGCGACGCCCGCCGGCGCGCGGTGGACGTGCCCGGCGATGAACGTCTCGGCATCCGGGTTCTCGATCTGGGTCTTGAACTCGAGCGTCCCGTCGTTCCGGATCTTGATCTGCGTGTGCCTGGTTGCGGTCGACGTCGACCCGGTGGTCTCGTTCGCCGCCCGCAGCTGGGTGGTGAACACGCAGGCGGCGCCGTTCGAGCTTCCGCCCGACCCGCTGAACGCCACCGCCGGCAGCGCCAACGCCGCGCCGGCAACGAGACCCGCAAGGAACCGTCGCATGGAGGACATCCCCTCGATGGGTTGATGCCCGACCTACTGCAGTAATCCAGCCGTTGGTTTTCGAACGGGAGGGGACCAAGGGGGAAACGCCTGTTTCCCCTGAAGAAGAAGACCCCCGGCTGCGGCTTCCGGGGGTCTTCGATTTGGATCTGCGCTTGCCGAGCTTCGAGCGGCTGCGGGACGCGGCTCTGCGGCCCAGCCGGCCTCGCTTCCTCTCGCGCTACGGCTTTGCGCTCCCCCCGCTCGGATCTTGGCCTCACAAGGGTGACGCGACTATACGAGCCGTGTCCAGATCTGTCAAGTAAGGGGTGAAGTGAAATCGTGATACTGTCGCTTCACAGGAAGCACCCGGGCTCGAAGGAGGCCTGCTGGACGTCGGAGAAGAACCGGTTGCAGCTGCCTCGGCTCCGTCGGCGGCCGCGCCCGAGCCGGCCCGCGCGCTGGGTGCACGGCTGCGCGAGCTGCGGCTCGCGGCAGGTCTGAGCCAGTCCGCGCTCGCGCGCGGCCGGTTCTCGAAGGAGTACGTCAGCCAGATCGAGCGGGGCAAGACGCGCCCGACGCCGGACACGATCGAGTGGCTCGCCGGACGGCTCGGCGTCGACGCCGGCCTGCTCACGAGCGGGCTCTCGACGACCGACCGCGGCCGACTCGAGACGGCCGTCGCGCGCGCCGAGGCGCTCGTGCAGGCGCACCGGGACGACGAGGCCGTGGACGCGTTCCGCGAGCTGCGCCCGAGGGTGAGCTCGGTCGCGCCGGACCTCGACCTGCGGACGCTGACGGGTCAGGCGTGGTCGCACCTCACGCTCGGCCAGATCGACGAGGCGGTCGCCCTCCTGAACGAGGCGCGCTCGATCGCCGAGGGCGAGGCGTTCACCGACGTCGAGCGCGCGGACGTGCTCTTCCGGCTCGGGGTCGCGCGCTACCACCTGTCGAGCATCTCGACCGCGACGGCGCTCCTCGGCGAGGCGCTCGCGCTCGCGGAGCGGTCCGGGCTGCCGTGCGACGGGCTGCGGGCCAACATCTTCGGGTGGCGCTCGCGCTGCTACCGCCGCCAGCGGGACTGGCAGGCGGCGCGCGAGGACGTCGAGCGCGCGCTCGAGCTCGCCCGTCACCTGACCGACCCGCGCGCGGCGGCCGACGCGAACTTCCTGGCTTCGGTCGTCGCGGAGCGCGAGGGGCACTGGGTGCTGGCGCGCACGTACGCGGAGCGTGCGAAGGCGCTCTACGAAGATCTCGCCGACCGGGCCAACGTCGGGCGGCTCCTCAACAACATCGGCGGGTTGACGTACCTGCTCGGCAAGCCGGAGGAGGCGATCGAGTACCTGAAGGACGCCTTCCGGATCGCGCTCGAGCTCGGCGACGACGCGGAGGCCGGCCAGTACGTCAGCTCGCTCGCCGAGGTCCATCTCGGGATCGGCGAGCACGAGCGCGCCGAGGCGCACGCCCGTCACGCGCTCGCGCTCCTGAGCGAGCGGCAGGACTACCTCCAGGAGATCGGCATCGCACAGCTCACGCTGGGCAAGGCGGTGCTGGCGCTTGACCGCCTTCCGGAAGCTGAAGAACACCTTGCGTCGGCCGATAAGAGCTTCGAGCAACTTTCCTCGGTAAGTCACCGGGCTGCTGCCTGGATCGCGATGGGGGACCTCGCCGCCAGGCGAGGCGACGATCGCGAGGCGGGACGCCTGTACCGGCGGGCGGCCGAGGCTCTCCAGGACTTCCGCTTCTAGCTGGTCGAAAGGAGGTGTCGCGATGCGGAAGGCGAGCGTCATCACGCTGCTCGTTTTCGTCGCGCTGATCTTGTCGAGCGCGATCGCCGCTGGCTTTGCCGACGGCCCCAAGTGAGGGCCGACTGCGCGGACCCGCGGTGTCTAGAGTTGCGGGAATGCGCGTCCGGGCTCTCGCCCTCGCGGCCCTCCTCGTCGTGGTCGCGGGTTGCGGATCAGGCGGGGGTCGCCGTGCGGCGGCCCCCGCTTCTTCGTCCGTCGCGAAGCCGGAGCCTCCTGCGGGCACGCTCCGCGCGCTCCTCGCCCGACCGGGCGAGGACACCACGCTCTCGCAGGGAACGGCCGACTTCCGGACCGGTCGCGTCCGCTACTCGTTCCTGATCATCCGCCACGACGGCCAGCCGGTGTACCGGCCGGTGGCCCGGGTCTGGGTGGCGACGTCGCTCGATGCGAGGCCGTTCGCCCGAACGCTCGCGCACCTCGAGCCGATCGGCGTGCCGGGCGAGTCCCAGGCCGCCGCCGGCGACGTCACGAGGCTCTACGTGACGACGTTCGCCGCGCCGACGCCGGGCAAGCTGTTCGTCCTGGCGGAGCCGGAGGGCGGCAAGCCGGTCCAGGCGATCGGCAACGCCCAGATCAAGGCCCACAGCTGGTCGCCCGAGGTCGGCTCGAAGGCGATCGCGTCCCGGACGCCCACGATCGCGAGCACGCACGGCGACCTGGCGGCGCTGACGACGCGGAGGCCGCCCGACCGGGACCTGCTTCGCTACTCGATCGCGGATTCGCTCGCCGCGCACAGGCCGTTCGTCGTCACGTTCGCCACGCCGAAGTTCTGCACCAGCCGGACGTGCGGCCCGGTCGTCGACGTCGTCGACGCCGTGCGGAAGCAGTTCGCGCGCACGCGGATCAGGTTCATCCACGTCGAGGTCTACAGGGACAACGACCCGGCGAAGGGCTTCAACCGCTGGTTCACGCAGTGGCACCTGCCGACGGAGCCGTGGACGTTCCTCGTCGGCTCGAACGGCCGGATCGCGGCCAAGTTCGAGGGCTCGTTCTCGCAGGCCGAGCTCGCCGCCGCCGTCCGCCGGACGCTGCTCGGATAGCCGTCTCACACTTCGAACCCGCCACGCGTTTCGGTCGACATGCGCCTCTACGACTACGCCGCCTCCGGAAACTGCTTCAAGGTCCGGCTCCTGCTCGCGCTCCTCGACCGGCCGTACGAGCGCGTCGCGATCGACATCTTCGCCGGCGACACGCTCACCGACGAATACCGCCGGCTCAACCCCGTGCGCGAGACGCCCGTCCTCGAGCTCGACGACGGCCGCGTCCTCGCGCAGTCGAACGCGATCCTCTGGTACCTCGCGGAGGGGACGCCGTTCCTACCCGACGGAGCGTTCGGGCGCGCTCAGGTTGCGCAGTGGCTCTCGTTCGAGCAGGAGCGAGTCATGTCCGGGATCGGCAGCGCCCGCTTCCGCATCCTCACTGGACGGGCGCCGGAGCTCGTCCCGGCGCGTCTCGCGCTCGGCCGCTCGGCGCTCGAGCTGCTCGACGCGCACCTCGCGGGTCGCGACTGGCTTGTCGGGAAGCGCTGCTCGATCGCCGACGTGTCGTGCTTCGCCTACGCCCACGTCGCGCCGGACGCCGGCTACGACCTCGGCGAGTATCCGGCCGTCACCGCTTGGCTCGATCGGATCGAGCGCCAACCGGGGTTCGTGAACGACCTCGTGCCCTACCCGGAGAACGCGCTCCCGGGGCGGAGCCGCTCGATCTACGACTAGTGCGGCGTCTCCAAACGTTTCACCTGAAACTCGCGTCCCGTGACGCCGCACTCAGCGGCCGCTCCGCGGCCGCGATTGTCTTTTCGTTCTGCGCGCGACCTTGAGCCGGACTGCCCGGCCGGGCCGGGCACGGCGGTTCGCTCCGCAGCGGAAAGCTCACAAACCATCGGCCGCGAAGCGGCCGCAAGTGCGACCCCCGCCTCGGTGCTTTTCCGGTCGAACGTTACGAGAGGCCGCACTAGAAAGCCCACCCCGGCAGCGTATCCTCGCCGGCCCTCTCGACCACGATCTCGGGGATCCGCGCCGCGGGGCCGAGGCGCAGGAGCGCCCGGACGAGCTCGGCGCAGTCCTCCGGCCGGATCATGTCGTCGGGGGCGAGCCCGGTCCACGCGGCCATCGGCGTGTCGACGAAGCCCGGGCAGAGCGCCGTCGCGCGGACGCCGTCGCCGGAGAGCTCCGCGTTGAGTGAGCGCGTGAGCGAGATCACGGCCGCCTTCGTCGCGCCGTAGACGGCGAGGCCGGGCGCCGCCATCGTCCCCGCGATCGACGCGAGGTTGACGATCAGGCCGCGCGACTCGCGCAGGAGCGGGAGCGCCGCGCGCGTGACGAGGAGCAGGCCGCGGAGGTTGACCGAGAGCTGGAGGTCGAGCCGCTTCGTCGGGAGCTCCGCGAGCGAGCCCGCGACGCCGATGCCGGCCGAGTTCACGAGCACGTCGAGGCGGCCGAAGCGCTCGGCGTGCGCCCGGACGAGCCGGACGCAATCCTCCTCGTTCGCCACGTCCGCGACGACCGCGTACGCAGCGAGCCCGGCTGCCGCCGCCTCGACCTTCTCGGGCGTGCGCGAGCCGAGCGTCAGCTCGAAGCCCTCGTCGCGCAGCATCCGCGCGATCGCGAGCCCGATCCCGGACGACCCGCCGGTGACGAGAGCGCTCTTCGTCATGGCGTGATTGTCGCGCACGAAGGACTCGGCGCTTGTGTGGCGAAAGCAACGAGTGCAGTCTCTCCCTCCACCCAGGCGCGACGGCGGCTTCGGCCGCCGTCGCCACGTCCAGCGACGGAAGTCGTCCTGCAGCGACCCCCTGCAGCCCGGGCGGGCCGCGCGGCGCTCGGGGCGGATCGCAGACGGTGCGCGAGCGTGACCTCCGATCTGACCGCGTGTGGTCGGGGCTATGGTTCTCCGCATGGCTCTGCGCGCTGACGAGGTGCGGCTCGGCGAGCTCGTGACGGCCGGCGGCTGCGCCGCAAAGTACTCCGCGGCCCGGCTCGAGGAGTTGCTCGCCGGCTTCGTGCCCGCCGACGCCGACGATCTCCTCGTCGGGCTGAATCCGGCCGACGACGCCGCCGTCTACCGGCTGGACGACGAGCGAGCCCTCGTCTTCACGCTCGACTTCTTCCCGCCGCTCGTCGACGATCCGGCCGACTTCGGCGCGATCGCCGCCGCGAACGCGCTCGGCGACGTCTTCGCGATGGGCGGCACGCCGCTCCTCGCGCTCTCGGTCGCGGCCTTCCCCGAGGAGCTTCCGCTCGCGTCGGTGCGCGCGGTGTTCGACGCGGCCGAGGCGAAGGTTCGCGAGGCGGGCGGGCTTCTTGCTGGCGGGCACACGATCCGCGACGCCGAGCCGAAGTACGGCCTCGCGGTCGTCGGGACCGTCCGCCCGGACGCGGTCTGGCAGAAGAGCACCGCCCGCCCCGGCGACGCGCTCTTCCTGACGAAGCCGCTGGGCACGGGGCTCGTCCTGCACGGGCACAAGCGCGGGTTGACGACCGACGACCAGCTCGCAACCGCGGTCGAATGGATGAGGACGCTGAACCGCGACGCGGCCGACGCTCTGCGCCCGTTCGAACCGAGCGCGGTGACCGACGTCACCGGCTTCGGGCTGCTCGGCCACGGGCACGAGATGGCATCCCGGAGCGGCGTCCGCATCGTGCTCGAGGCCGAGCGCCTGCCCGCGCTCGACGGCGCCCTCGACGTGGCACGCGCCGGCGAGCGCACCGGCGGTGACCGGCGCAACCGCGACTTCGCGGCCGCGCACGTCGACGCGAGCGGCATCCCTGACGACCTCGTCGCGCTCGCATACGACCCGCAGACGTCCGGCGGCCTGCTGATCGCGCTGCCGGCCGAGCGCGCCGCGGTGCTCCACGCGACGTTCGCCGGCCGCGAGCTGTTCCTCGGACGCGTCGGCCGCGTCGAGGAGGGAGCCGGCGTTGTCGTCGTCTGAGGCCCAGCTCGCGCCCACCCGGCTCGCGCGGATCCGCGGGCTCGAGGTGAGCCCGGAGGTGTTCCGCACGGTTGCGGGGGCGGCCGCCGCGATGCTCTACCTGATCGTCGTCACGGGCGCGACCGTGCGGCTGACGGCGTCGGGGCTCGGCTGCGAGCACTGGCCCGGCTGCCAGGCCGGCCAGCCGTTCCCGGAGAAGGGCTACCACTCGGTGATCGAGTTCTCGAACCGGCTCGTCGGCGGCGTCGCGATCGTCGTCGCGCTCCTCGCCGCGCTCGCCGCGCGTCGCGTCCCCGGCCTTCCGCGCTACGCCCGTAACCTCGCGGCGGCCGTCTTCCTCGGCACGCTGGCCCAGGCGCCGCTCGGCTACTTCACGGTGAGGTTCCACCTGAACCCCTACCTCGTGATGTCGCACTTCCTGCTCTCGGCGCTCGTCCTCGCGGGCGCCGTCGTCCTGCTGCTCGCGGCGCTCGGCACGGTCTCGGGCACGACCGATCGGCTCGTCCCGCGCGAGCTCGAGCGGACGCTCGCGGTCGCCGCGATCGCGTGCCTCGTCCTGCTCGTTACGGGAACCGTCGTGACCGCCGCCGGCCCGCACCCGGGCGACTCGTCGAAGATCCACCGCCTCTGGCGGCTCGGCAGCGCCATCTACGTCCACGCGGGCGCGACCGCCGTGTTCGGGGTCGCGCTCGTGTTCGGGCTCGGCTACCTGGCGGCCCGGCGCGAGCGATCGCCCAGGCTCTTCGCCCTCTCGCTGACGGTGCTCGCCGCCCTGCTCGTGCAGATGGGGATCGGCGAGGCGCAGTACCGGACGCACCTGCCCTGGTGGCTCGTCCTGATCCACGTCGGCGCCGGCACGGCCGTGTGGGGCGGGATCGTCGCGCTCGCAGCGCTCTGCCGGCGGCCGCTCGTCTGGCTCGCGCCGCCGCGCATACACTGAGCGGGTGGCGACCGAGCTCCGCATCCGCGAGCGGCCCGAGCTCGAGCGGCCCGTCCTGATCGCAGCGTTCCGCGGCTGGAACGACGGTGCTCAGGGCGCCTCGCTCGCGGGCGGTTATCTCGCGAAGGTGTGGAACGCCGAGCAGTTCGCGACGATCGACCCCGAGGGCTTCTTCGACTTCCAGGCCGTCCGTCCGCACGTCTCGCTCGTGCGCGGCCTGACGCGGAAGATCGAGTGGCCCGAGAACGCCTTCTACCACGCCCGGCCGCAAGGGCTCGACCGCGACGCCGTGCTCCTGCTCGGAATCGAGCCGAACCTCCGCTGGCGGACGTTCACGAACCTGATCGTCCGGCTCGCGAAGGAGCTCGACGTCGAGCTCGTGATCACGCTCGGCGCGCTCCTCGCCGACGTGCCTCACACCCGGCCCTCGCCGGTCACCGGCACCGCCACGGATCCCGGCCTCGTGGAGCGCCTGGGCCTGTCGGCGTCGCGCTACGAGGGCCCGACCGGCATCGTCGGCGTGCTCCACGACGCCTGCCAGCGGCAGGGTCTCCCGTCGGTGAGCCTCTGGGCGGCGGTGCCCCACTACGCGTCGCTCGCCCCGAGCCCGCGCGCGGCGGTCGCACTGCTGCAGCGGCTCGGCGAGCTGATCGAGGCCGGAATCGAGATCGAGGAGCTGGAGACGGCGGCGGACGTCTACACCCGCCAGGTCAGCGAGGCGGTCGCCGCGGACGAGGAGACCGCGACGTACGTCGAGGAGCTCGAGCAGCGCACGGACAGCCTCACGTTCGAGGAGAACCTGCCGTCCGGCGACGCGCTCGCGGCCGAGCTCGCCCGCTTCCTCCGGGAGCGGGAGGAGGGCGACGGCGAGCCGCCGGACGCGTCCTCGGGCCGGTAGCGCTCAGGGCCGGCGCGAGCGCTCGAGCGTCGACCAGAAGTCGTCCCCCGTGTCGATGTAGCGCCGCGTCCCTTCGGGGTGGTCCCAGCGGGTGCGCCGCCCGAGTTCGAGCGCGCGCGCCACGAGCCGCCGCTCGCGCTGGCTCTCCCGCACCGCACCGTCGAGCGCTTCGAGGTCCCACCGCAAGGCGGCAGCCTCGCCGAGGTCGCCGGCCTCGCCGAGCTCGACACGCTCGTTCGGGTCGGCCGCCACGTCGTAGACGAGGTCGGGCTCGCCGAGCGAGCGGACGAGCTTCGACGGGCCCCGGACGAGCGTCACCTGAGGCGCGCGAACGCCCTCTGCGAGGTACTCGATCGGCAGGTAGCGCCGCGGCGGGTCGAAGTCCGCGAGGCCGATCCCGTCGAGGCCTTCCGTCGTTCCGCCGGCGAGCTGGACGAGCGTCGGCGCGAGGTCGAGCAGCGACACCGGCTCGGCGACGCGGCCGCGCCCGAGGCCGTGCACGATCAGCGGCACGCGGATCGAGCCCTCGAAGGGCGCCATCTTGTACCAGAGGCCGCGCTCGCCGAGCATGTCGCCGTGGTCGGATGTGAAGACGACGATCGTCTCGTCGGCGAGTGCGTCGAGCAACGCGTCGAGGTAGTCGTCGACGAGCGAGATCGCGCCGTAGTAGCCGCGCCGGGCTCGCAGGGCCTGCTCGGGAGACACCGGCGCCGTCCCGACCATCGCACGCAGCCGGCGCGTGACGGGGTCGTCGGCCGGGTCCGGGTCCACCGGCGCGTCGATCTCGACGCCCGCGTAGCGATCCCAGTGCCTCGCCGGCACCTCGTACGGGTCGTGCGGGTGCGTGAACGAGACGACGAGGCAGAGCGGCCGCGGGCCCGGCTCGCACAGCACGGCGACCGCGCGCTCGACCACCTCCGCGTCGTACTCGAGCTGCAGGGTCGACCGGACCGGGCCGGCGCGGACGACGCTGCTCAGGTCGTGGTACCAGGGCAGGCGCTCGTCGTCGGCGAGCTCCCAGTCCGGGATCCAGTCGAAACCGGCCGGGTAGACGTCCGTCATCGGCCGCTCCTCGAACCCGTGCAGCTGGTCCGGGCCGACGAAGTGCATCTTCCCGACCAGCACCGTGCGGTAGCCGAGCACGCGCAGCCGGTGGGCGAACGTCGGCACGCCGGCGGGCAGCTCGCCCGCGTTGTCGATCGCGCCCGTGCGGGAGGGGAGGAGGCCGGTCATCAGCGCCGCGCGCGACGGGACGCAGAGCGGCGAGGCGCAGAGCGCGCGCTCGAAGACGATCCCCTCGCCGCCGAGGCGCGCGAGCCGCGGCGCGCGGACGACCTCGTTCCCGTACGACGGAAGCGCCGTCGCCGCGAGCTGGTCCGCGAGGACGACGAGGATGTTCGGCGGACGCGTCACAGGCGCATCCTCTACGAGGAGCTCAGCCGAACGTGAAGGCGTACGCCTCGATCCCCGGGCTGAACCGCAGCTCGAGGACCCGATCCTCGATCCGGGGCAGCGCGACGAGTGTGTAGAGCCGGTCCTCCGTCACGCGGACGGTGCGCTCGGACCGGCCGTCGACGAGCACGCGCACAGTCCCGTGGCCGCCGAGCACGAGGTGCACCTTGCTCGCCACGAAGCGGAACTCGAGCGTCGCGCCGAGGCCCGTCAGCGCGCGCTCCTGCTGGACGCGCCAGACGCCGCCGAGCGCGACGCCGTTCTGTGCGAGCCGGCCCGGCAGCCGGTAGCTCGCCCAGGTGTCCGCGCGGACGGAGCCGGTCCGGTAGCGGCCGCGGATGTAGCCGAGGTACGTCTCCGGGCTGATCGGGCCGGTCGGCGTCCGGTCGGCCATGTGCACGGCGGGCGGGAGCGAGTGCCGCTCGGCCAGGAGCCGGCGGATCAGATCCTCGGTCTGCGAGTAGTCGCCCTCGCCGAACCGGGCGTGGCGGATGTCGCCGTCCCGGTCGATCAGGTACTCGGCCGGCCAGTACTGGTTCGCGTACGCGTTCCAGGTCGCGTAGCGGTTGTCGAGCGCGACGGGATAGCGGACGCCGAGCTCGTGCGTCGCCTGCTGGACGTTCGAGAGCACGTGCTCGAACGCGAACTCGGGCGTGTGCACGCCGACGATGACGAAGCCGTCCCTGGCGTACGTCCGGTACCAGGTCTCGAGGTACGGGAGCGTCCGCAGGCAGTTGACGCACGAGTACGTCCAGAAGTCGACGAGAACGACCTTCCCGCGCAGGTTCGCGAGGCCGAGCGGCCGGTCGCCGGGCGTGTTCAGCCAGCGCGAGATCCCCTGGAAGTCCGGCGCGGGCCCGTAGTCGGCGAGCGCGGGCCCGAGCGCGGCGTGGGAAGGCGCCTTCGAGTCGGTCCGGACGCCGTCGAGATGCGCGAGCCGGTTGCGGGCGGAGGCGTTGCCCTCGAGGCGGTGCTGGGCGGCGGAGACGTAGTTCGGGACGTGCCGCGCGAGCCGGACGTCGAGGCCGAACGCGATCAGGACGGCGACCGCGGCGGTCAGGAGCCCGAGCGCGGGCCGGATCGTGGCGAGGCGGCGTTTCACGGCGACCGCACGCTCGAGCCCGCGCTGACCCGCGATAGCGAGCACGGCGAGCGGCAGCCCGACGCCGAGCGAGTAGGCGAGGATCGTCGCGATCGTCCACCAGCCGAACCGGTCGTTCGCCGTGTTGGTGATCACCGCCGCGAGCACGGGTCCGGCGCAGGGCACGAAGACGAGGCCGAGCGCGAGCCCGAGCGCGAAGCCGCCTCCGAGCTCGCCCGTCGGATGCCGCACGAGCCGCGCCAGCGGCGCCTCGAGCAGCTGGCCGAGCCGCGGCACGAGCAGCGTCGCCGCGACGAGGAAGAGCATCCCGATCCCGATGTTCCGGAGCAGGTCGTCGGGCAGTCCGAGCTGCTGCAGCGCCCACGTCCCGAAGAGCGTCACGACCGAGAACGTGACGACGAGCCCCGCGACGACGGCGAACGGTCGCCGGCGGCCGCCGCTCGCCGAGCCGGCGAGCACGATCGGGAGCACCGGCAGCACGCACGGCGAGACGGCGACGATCAGTCCGGCCAGGAAGCCGAGCCAGAGCAGATCGAGCATCTGCCCAGGTTATTCGGCGGCGACGGGCGGAGTGGTTTCGGATTCCTTAACTGTGGGCGAGCCGCCGTCCTCCGGCGGTTCCGCGGCAGCGGCCTCGGCCTCCGGCTCCGCGCCGTTCCGCTGCTCCGTGCCCGGCTGGGCGGAGCCGCGCCGCTTCCGCCGGCGGCGCCGCCGCGACCGGGCGCTCGGCGGCTTCGGCGCCGGCAGGTTCTCGGCGAGCGCGTCGGCGACCTCGCCCGCCGTTCCGAGCTGCTCGCGAGCAGCGTCGAGGAGCTGCGTCGCCCGCGGCGTGTAGCCGTCTGCCGACGCGAGCAGCGCCACCGCAACCGGCCGGGACTGCTCCAGCGCCGCCTGGACGAGCTTGCCCGCGTTCTCCTCGTGCCGGTGGCCGCGCGAGTTCGCGAGCGCGCCGAGCAGGCGCTTCGCCTCCGGGAACTCGGCGCTCGCGCGCCGGTCCTGCACCTTCCGCGTCGCGCGTGCGAGCCGCCAGGTCCAGCGCGCGAGGATCTGGTCGGGCGCGTCGGCCTTCCCCTCGCCGATCGCGCGCAACAGGATGCGGATGCCCTGTACGCGGTCCTTCTCCCACGGCGGCGCCTGGGTGACGAGCGTGACGAGGTCGTCGAAGCTCGCGCGGTCGACCTTCATCGAGACGCGGTCGGCGAGCGCCATCATCCGCAGCCGCCGGTTCGGGTTCTCGGCGGCGCAGGTCGACAGGAACTGCTCGAGCGCCGCCCTGCTCGCCCCGGGCCCCTCCGTGAACTTCCTGACGAACTCGTTCTTCTCGTCGAAGCGCACCTGCCGGCCCGCGATCGCGGCCCAGTAGCGCTGCTCGTCCTCGTCGAGGTAGCGCGGGTCGATCCGCTGCCACTCGCGCTGGATCACGGCCAGCCGCCGCCGCACGTCGGGCGTGACCGGGACGAGCCAGGGCGCCGGCGCGAGCCGCCGCTTCGCGCGCCGCTGAACCCGCCGGCGCGGCGCCGGCGTGACGCGTGCGCCCTCCCGGTAGAAGTCCGCGTCGAGCAGCGAGTGGAGCGTCACCACGCGCTCGTTGTGTGTCGCGCCCTTGTTCACGAAGTCGACGACGATGCCGGCCTCCTTGCGCGGGTGGAGGCGCATGATCCGGCCGATCCGCTGCTGGTACACGCGGCGGCTCGCCGTCGGCGCGAGGTGCATGACGACCGTCGCGCGCGGCGAGTTCCAGCCCTCGGCGAGCAGCATTGCGTTGATCAGGATGTCGATCTCGCCGCGCTCGTAGGCCGCGAGGATCTCGGCGAGCTTGACCGGCGGCGTGCGGCCGCTGACTGCCTCAGCCTTCAGGCCGGCGGCGCGGAACTCCTGCGCGAGGTTGTACGCGTGGTCGACGCCGGCCGCGTAGACGATCCCCGGCGTCGAGTCGAACCGGTCGCGGTAGAGGCTCGCCGCCGCCTGGTTCAGCGCCTGGTGGTCGAGGACCTGAGCCAGGGCGCGCTCGTCGAAGTCACCGCCGACGATCGGCACGGAGTTGATCGCCGCCGCCGGCGGCACGCGCAGGCAGCGGAGCGGCGCGATCAGGCCGCGGCGGGCGGCGTCGCCGAGCGGCAGGTCGTCGACCGAGGCCGGGAAGACGTCCGCGACCTGCTTCGCGATCAGCTGCTCGGTCGCGGTCATCCCGATGTAGACCGGCTCGGGGAAGCTGCGGATCGCGGCGCTCGTCTTCTCGCCGAGCGCCGTGTGCGCCTCGTCGCAGATCACGAGCTGGTAGGCCGACCGGTCGAGCTCGCCGACGTGGCGCGCGAACCACGCGTACGTCTGGATCGTGATCGGGTTCGATCGCCTGAGGTCCTGGCCCTTCAGGATCTCGGGGACGAGCCGCTCGGCGTACCCCTCGGCCTTCAGCTCGCGGTTGAACTGCGAGACGAGCAGGCGCCGGTGCGTGAGGATGAGGACGCCGTCGGTCCGCGCCGCCTCGACGAAGCCGGCGGCGGCGATCGTCTTTCCCGACGCGGTCGGATGGCGGAACCGGTAGCGCCGGACGGCGCCGGGATCCTCCTCGGGCGTGAGCGGGGCGGCCTCGTCCTCGACCTCCAGCTCGTCCGCGTCGTCCTCGTCCTCCTCGGCCTCGAGCTCCTCGACGTGGCCGTTGCCGTTCTCGGCCTGCTTCTGGTTCGCCGCGATCAGCTCGGTGAGCATCCCCGCGAGCGCGTCGATCTGGTGGCGGCGCAGCTCGGTGCCCGATCTCAGGCGCGGCGGTTTCTCGGAGAGGACGCGCTCCAGCCCGAGCATCAGCGCGAACTTGACCTTCCAGCCCGGCGACGGGCCCGAGCGGCCGGCCTCGATCTCGGCGATCGCCTCGTCGAGCGCGCGGCGCCGCGCCGTCCCGGGCGCGAGCACCTGCGCGACGTCCTCGTCGGCGTGGAGGAAGGGCTCCCCCGCCCACGCTTCCGCCCGGAGGGCGGCGGCGGTCAAACCGTCCGGGGCCTCCGACGTAGTCGTCGGCTGCTGAATCGTCTCCTGCATGTGTGCAGCACGCCTGTTGTGCTGCAGCGTCGTGCGAGATGTGCGCCGCTTCCCCTAGCTGGCGCTACCCGAAAAGCATAGCTCAGAACAGGTTGTGAAAGGCAAAAACGGCGAACGGGTTTCCGCGCGGCACCTCGTAGACGAGCTCGCCGCCCGCCTCGACCTCGCCGTGCACCCGCTCCGCGAGCGCCCGCGCCTCCTCCTCGGTCGCGGTGCCCGCGATCACGTAGCTCCACCTCCGGACGACGCCGTAGCCTTCCGACTCCAGCCTGTCCGCGAGCTCCTCCGCCTGCTGGTGCGATTCGCACTCGACGCGCACCTCCCACGGCGCGAACCCGCGCGCGAGCGTCTCCTCCTCCCATGTCGCCTCGCCCGCCGGGGCCCCCTCCGCTGGTCCGCTGCCGCGGACAGGCGGCTTCGCCGCCTCCCACCGCTCCTCTTCGGCGAGCCAGTGCTCGAGTACGGTCGTCGCCGTCAGGCCCAGCTCGCGCAGCTCGGCCTCGACGACCTCCTTCGCCCGTTGCGCCTGCAGGGCCGAATCGGTGTAGACGAAGACGGTGTCGTCGTCGCGCGAGACGGCGAGCCGCTCGTCCTCGAGCTCCCTGGCGAGCTCGCGCGCCTCGTCGCTCAGGTCGAGGCCGAGCCGCTCGAGCAGCGTGTCGACGCGGTCGTCGACGTCGATCCTGATCCGCCAGTCGTCGGCCACGCGCAGGAGCGTACCCGCGCGGCCTACTGGACGAGCGTCGCCGTCCAGGTCTGGTTGCCCGAGGTGCAGCTGTACTGGACGCCGTCGTGCGCGAACGTGTTCGTCACGGCGATCGTCCCGGACGCCGCACCGTTGGCGACGTGGCCGGTGATCGACAGCGTGTAGGCGGTCGGGTCGGCGCCGACGGTCCCGTTGCCGGAGCCGTTCATCGAGAAGGTGCCGTCCGCGGCGAGCGGCGCGGCGCCGCCCTTGAGGTTGCCGCCGTAGAGCGTCGCAGTCGGCGTGCACGTCTCGTTGACCTGACCCGTCTGCAGGTTCTGGACGAACGTTCCGTCCGCGCTGATCTCGAACTGGACGCTCTCGCCCTGCGAGGTCGTGCCCTGGTAGCGGGCGGACGGCGGCGGCGGCGGCGCGGGCTGCTCCGCGGTCGTGGGCGGGGCGGGAGCCGGGGTCGTCGTGTGCGGCGCCGTCGACGGAAGCTTGCGGAGATGCCCGGCCGCGCAGTGGAAGCCCTTCGAGCGGTAGGTGCGCTCGAAGCGCGGCTGGCACTTCGCGCCGGCCTTCAGGCACTGGGTCACGTGGTTCACGATCGCCGGGACGGTGCCGGTCGTGCAGCGGGCCGAGGGGCTTGCCGTCCGTGCCTGGGCCGACAGGGCCGAAACGGCCACTGCGCCGAGGCACGCGACGGGGACGAGGAGCCTGAGCGCCTTCACCAGCGACCGTATCGGCCCGCCGGCCGGCGGCCTCAATAGGCCGAACGGACTATTCGCCGGGACCGGGAGGCCGACCCGGGCGGGCTCAGCCGACGCGCGACGCGTTCCAGGTCTGGTTGTTCGAGGTGCAGCCGTACTGCGTGCCGTCGTGCGTGAAGCTCGTCGTCACGACGATCGTCCCCGAGGCGATGCCGTTCGCGACGTGGCCGGTGATCGTGATCGTGACCGTGGATGGATCGCTGCCGACGGTGCCGTTGATCGTGCCGGAGAGCGTGAAGCTCCCGTCCGAGGCGATCGGCGCGCTGCCGCCGCGGAGGTTCCCTCCGTAGAGCGTGAAGTCGGCCGGCGTGCAGGACTCGTTGACCTGGCCCGTCTGCAGGTTCTGCACCGCTGCGCCGTCCGGGGTGACGTCGAACTCGAAGTTCTCGTTCTGCGAGGTCGTGCCCTTGTAGTGGCCCGGTTGCGCGACGGGCGCCGGCGGTGGCGGTGGCACGGTCGTGGCGGGCGGCGGCGGCGGCGGAGGAGTCGTGATCGGCGGCGGCGGCGCCGGCGGCTTCGGCTTCGGTTTCACCAGCTTCCTGAGGTGGCCGGCCACGCAGTGGAAGCCCTTCGTCCGGTAGATCCGCTCGTACTTCACCTGGCACTTTGCGCCGACCTTGAGGCATTGCGTGAGGTGCGCCGTCTTGTTGACGACCGCCGGGACGGTGCCGCGCGGGCACTTGATCGCGACGGCCGCCGGCCGCGCGCCGGCCTGCGCAGACCAGACGACGGCGCCGAGCCCGGCGAGGCACGCGAGCGCAAGGAGGATCCGTCCCCTGGGCACGTCCTCGACGGTAGCGCGAATCGGCGCGCGGCTCAAGGGGCCGGGCGGCCTACGGGGCGGTCGAGAGGTCCCGCCCGAGCACTCGGCGGGAGACGCCCGACGCGTCGAGGTACGGCGTGATCCCGCCGAGCCAGAACGGCCAGCCGGCGCCGAGGAGAAGCGCCGCATCGACGTCCTTCGGGCTCTCGACGACCCGTTCGTCGAGGAGGTGGCGGATCTCGTCGGCGATCGCAGCGAGCGCGTCGTCGAGGATCTCCTCCGGCCGGCGCCGCCGGTCGCCGCGGACGACGATCTCGTCGCGCCCGGCTGCGTACGCGGCGAGCGTCCGAGAGAGCGGGAAGCGGCCGGGGTACGCCGCGTGGAGCGTCTCGAGGACGTGGTTCGCGACGCGCGGCCCGACCATCTGGAGCAGCACCGACGGCGCCATCGGCAGCCCGAGCCGCAGGATCGCCTCGTCCACCTCCTCCGTCGTGTTGCCGTGCTCGAGCGCGTCGAGGACGACGGTCATCAGCCGCGTCAGCACGCGGTTCACGACGAACGCGGGCGCGTCGGCGACGAGCAGCGGGCGCTTGCCGAGTTTCCGCGAAACGTCGAACGCGGTCGCGAGCGCCGTGCCGCTCGTCGCCGGGGTCCGCACCACCTCGACGAGCGGCAGCAGCGCGACCGGGTTGAAGAAGTGGAGGCCGACGTCGGCGCCCATCGCTGCGACCGAGAGCGACGAGGTGTTCGTGGCGAGGACGGCGGCGGGCGCGACGCGTCGGACCTCCGCGAGGACCTCGCGCTTCACGGCGAACTCCTCGACGACGGCCTCGAGGACGAGATCGCAGCCGGCGAAGCCGTCGTACGACGTCGAGCCGGTGGCGATCGAGCCGAGGAACCTCGCCCGGTCCTCGGTCAGCCGGCCGCGCGCCGCGGCGCCGGCGAGCTCGTCGCGGATCGACTCGAGGGCGCGGTCGACGAGCTCCTGCTCGAGGTCCCGCAGGACGACCGGCACCTCGAGCCGGCGCAGGAACAGCGCTGCGAGCTGCGTCGCCATCAGGCCCGCGCCGACGATCCCGACCTTCCGGACGCGCAGCGGCTCGGCGTCGGTCGGCGCGGCCGCCCGCCGCGCGCGGCGCTCGACGACGTCGAACGCGTAGATCGACGCCTGCGCCTCGCGCCCTGGCAGGAGGTCGGCGACCGCCTCCTCCTCCTGCCGGTAGCCCTCCTCGAGCGTCCAGCTCGCGGCGCCCTCGATCAGCTCGAGCGCGCGGTACGGCGCCGGCGCGGCGCCGTGGACGGCGTCGTCCAGCTGGGCGCGCGCGCGGCGGATCACGTCGGCGAGTCCGGACCAGTCCGGTTCCGGACGGACGAGCGGCGCCTCCGCGAGCTCGAGCGCGAACGCGATCGACTCGTCGAGGAACTCGACCGGCTCGAGCAGCCGGTCGGCCAGGCCGAGCTCGGCTGCCTGGCGCCCGTCGAGGAGCCGGTTCTGGCGCATCGCGTTCTGGACGATCAGCCTGACCGCAGCGGGCGGCCCGGCGAGGCGCGGCACGAGCTGCGTGCCGCCCCAGCCGGGGATCAGGCCGAGGAAGCACTCGGGGCACCCGAAGTGGCGGACCGCCGTCGAGATCGTCCGCGCGGTGCAGTGCAGCGCGAGCTCGACGCCGCCGCCGAGGCAGGCGCCGTTGATGGCCGCGACCGTCGGGTACGGCAGCGCCCGCAGCCGGCCGAAGAGGTCGTGGCCGGCCCGGCTCCCCTCGATCGCCTGCTCGCGCGTCCTGATCTGCGGGAACTCGTCGACGTCCGCGCCGGCGCAGAAGACGAACGGCTTGCCGGTGAGGACGATCGCCCGGAAGTCGCCCTGCTCGAGCTCGGGGAGGAGGCGATGGAGGGACGCGAGCCCGGCGCGGCCGAGCACCGTCGGCTTCGTGTGGTCCTCCCCGTTGTCGAGCGTGACGATCGCGACCTCGCCCGCGCGGCGCAGCTTGAACTCGGTGCGGTCCGTCAGCCGACCTTCTCCCAGACGATCGCCGCGCCCATGCCCAGGCCGATGCAGAGCGCGGTCAGCCCGTAGCGCGCCCCCGGCCGCTCGGCGAGCCCGTACGCGAGCTGCGCGACGAGCCTGACCCCCGTCGCGGCGAGCGGGTGGCCGCACGCGATCGCGCCGCCGTACGGGTTCAGGCGGTCGTCGTCGGGCGCGATCCCGAGCTCGTCGCACCACGTCAGCACCTGCACCGCGAACGGCTCGTTCAGCTCGAAGAGGTCGATGTCGTCGAGGGTCAGGCCCGCGCGCTCGAGCGCGCGGCGCGTGGCCGGAACGGGGCCGAGGCCCATCAGCTCCGGCTCCACGCCCGCGTACGCGAACGAGACGAGGCGCAGCCGCGGCTCGAGTCCGAGCTCGGCCACCGCGTGGTCGGAGGCGAGGAGGCAGACGGTCGCGCCGTCGGTCAGGCCGGCCGAGTTGCCGGCGGTGACGCGGCCGCCGGCGCGGAACGGCGTCGGCAGCGGCGCCAGGCCCTCGAGCGTGGTCTCCGGCCGGAGGAACTGGTCCCGATCGGCCACCGCCCAGCCGTCGTCCGTGAAGACCGACATCGGGACGACGGTCGCCTTCGCGAGGCCGTTCTCCCACGCGGCCGCGGCCTTCTGCTGCGAGCGCAGCGCATAGCGGTCGGCGTCGGCACGCGTCAGCTGCGGATAGCGGTCGTGGAGGTTCTCGGCCGTGGCGCCCATCGTGACCGCGGAGGCATCCACGAGCCGCTCGGCGACGAAGCGCGGGTTGAAGTCGACGTCCTCGCCCATCGGGTGGTGGCCCATGTGCTCGACCCCTCCGGCGAGGACGACGTCGGCGGCGCCCATCGCGATCTCGCCCGCCGCGGCGGTGATCGCCGTCAGCGCGCCGGCGCACATCCGGTCGACCGCGAAGCCCGGGACCGACTGCGGGAGCCCGGCGAGGAGGGCGACGTCGCGGCCGAGCGTCAGGCCCTGGTCGCCTACCTGGGCCGTGGCCGCGAACGCCACGTCGTCGATCCGGTCGAGCGGCAGCTGCGGGTTTCGCCTGAGGAGCTCGCGCACGACCTTCACGGCCATATCGTCCGCCCGCGTCCGCCAGAAGAGCCCGGCCGGCCCGGCCTTCCCGAAGGCCGTGCGGACGCCGTCGACGTAGACCACCTCGCGCAGCTCGCGCGCCATGCGTCCTCCTCGCTCGCTCAGGCCGAGCCTAGCTCGTCCGTCTTGGGCAGGTCCCGGGGCCTGGCCCCTTGTCCATCGGGAGGCTATGCAGTTCGCGACATGACGCCAAGGGACAGGCGGAGCGCCGGGGGCCGCGCCGACATGCCCGACATGGTCCGCCTTGGACCGGTCCCGGGGCCTGGCCCCGATACTGCCGCGAACGGACGCCAACCGTGCCGGTTCTCAGCTCGTCCGCCCTGGCCAGGCCAACGGGTCTGGTCCTGCTCGAAAACGGACGCCGGTGCCGTAGGCTGGGCGGGACGATGGCGCCGCGTATCCGGCTCGACCACACGGTCCTCGCCGTATCGGACTGGGGTCGCTCGAACGCGTTCTACCGCGACGTGCTCGGCGCGGAGCTGGTCGAGCTCGAGTACGGGCGGTTCGCGTACCGCTTCGGCGACCAGCAGCTGAACGTCCACGGCCCCGGCTCGACGCCGCACCCGCGCGCCGCCGACCCCGTGCGGCCGGGGAACTCCGACCTCTGCTTCGCCTGGCCGGGGACGGCGGGCGAGGCGCTCGACCATCTCGAGCGCCACGGCGTCGAGGTCGAGCTCGGCCCCGTTCGCCGCCAGGGCGGTCGCGGCGGCGGGACGAGCGTCTACTTCCGCGACCCCGACGGAAGCCTGCTCGAGCTGATCTCGTACGCCGGATGAGCTGGCGGATCGCCGGCCGCTACCTCGAGTCCTGCAACTGCGAGGCGATCTGCCCGTGCCGCATGGTCGGCGGCGTCCTCGGCGGCCGCTCGACGTACGGCGTCTGCTTCGGCGTCCTCGGCTGGCACGTCGAGAGCGGACACGCGGACGGCGTCGGGCTGGACGGGCTCGGCGCGGCGCTCGTGGTCCGCTACGACGACGACGAGCCGGGCTCGCCGTGGACGATCGCGCTCCACGTGGACGAGCGCGGCGACGAGGGACAGCGCGCGGCGCTCGCGGACATCCTGCTCGGCCGCCGCGGCGGCCCGCAGATCGTCCGCCTGCCGTGGGTGAGGAAGCCGAGCGAGCTCGTCGGCGTCCGGACGAGCGCGATCGAGCTCGGCGGCGGCGAGCTCCGCGTCGGCTCGGCCGTGCGGCTCCGTGCGACGCGTCCGGTCGAGACGGCGCTGCCGGTCGCCTGCGGGATTCCCGGCTACGATCGGCCGGGGACGGAGCTGTACGCCGAAGAGCTCGTCGTCCACGACGGTGCGTTCGAGTGGGAGCTGCGGGGAAACTGCGCGTTCGCGACCGACTTCGACTACCGCTCCGAATGAGCTGGGACGAGCACCTCGCGCGCGAGGTCGGCCGCTACGAGGACGGCGCCGCACGGCTGCCGGACGACCGGGACGAGCGCCAGCGGCAGCTCACGCGGATCGCCAACGCGGCCGCCGGAGCCGGGCTCTCGCTGCTCATGCTCGGCCGCCCGGGCGACGCCCGCGAGTGGCTCGTGCGGGCGGCCGAGCGCTACCGCGAGAGCTATCCCGATGCGCCGCCCGGGAGCTGGGGCAGGCCGATCGGGGCGATGAAGGCCCGGATCCTCGCGGGCGACGGGGCCGGCGCCGAGCTGGACGCCCGCTGGGCGCTCGAGGAAGGCGCCTCCCGGAGCGAGTCGCCGATCGGACGGTACGCGGCGACGCTGGCCCTCCTCGTCCTCGGCCGCGACCACGAGGCGCGCGCCGTCGCCGACTCGATCCGCGAACGCGACGACTTCCCGCACGACGTGGCCGACGCGCTCGCCACGCTCGCCGCCGGCGACCTCGTCGAGTACACGCTGGCGATCGAGCGCGTGCTCCGGTCGTTCGAGACGCGGGACGCGTACCTCGAGGACCTGCCCGTCGCGGACACCGTGATCGTCCTCCAGGCGCTCGCCGCTCGGCGCGGGCTCATGGTCGAGCTCGCGTCCGACCTCCTGCCGGGCTAGACGTCCCCGGCCGCGAGCTCACGCGAGCGCTCCATCGCCGCCTGGATCGCGTTCAGGAACGCCGCGCGGACACCGGCGATCTCGAGCTCCTGAATCGCCCTGATCGTCGTCCCGCCGGGCGAGGTGACCGCCTCGCGGAGCTCGACCGGGTGCATCTTCTCGTCGCGGAGGAGCCGCGCCGTGCCGAGCATCGTCTGGACGACGAGCTGCGTCGAGATCTCCCGCGAGAGGCCGAGCAGGATCCCGGCCTCGATCATCGCCTCGGCGAGCAGCGCGTAGTACGCCGGCCCCGAGCCCGACACGGCGGTCACCGCGTCCATGTAGCGCTCGGGGACGCGGACGACCGCGCCGAGGTGCGAGAGCACGTCCTCGGCGAGCGCGAGGTGCGCGTCGTCGGCGTGGGCGCCCGCGCAGATCCCTGCGATGCCCTCGTGGACCGTCGCGGGCGCGTTCGGCATCGCCCGGACGACCGGGACGTTCTCCGCGATCCGCCGCTCGATTGCGGCCGTCGGGATCGCGGCGGCGACCGACAGGACCGTCTGCTCCGGCGAGAGCAACGGCCCGATCTCGCCGAGCAGCGTCTCGAAGTCCTGCGGCTTCACAGCCAGGACGACGAGTTGCGCGCCGTGGACGGCATCGCGGTTCGAGCCGGTCGCCTCCACCGAGTAGCGCTCGCGGAGCTCCTCGACGCGGTCGGCGCGGCGGCCGGTGACGACGATTTGCGGCGGGTCGTCCGAGCTCAGGAGCCCCGCGAGCAGAGCCTCGCCGATCTTGCCGCAGCCGAGGATCGCGATCCGGGTTTCCACGCTCGGAGTCTAGGCGGCGGCCGGGCGCGGAAGCGGGAGGAGCCCGCGGCCGTAACCGGCGAGGAGGTAGACGCTCGCGAGGCCCGCCCACTCGCCGTACGGCTCGAGCAGCTCCGCAGTGTCGTGCGCCTCGGCCCGACGGCCGTGGAGCGCCGCGCAGAGCTTGATCAGCCCGAGGTCGCCGACGAGGCCGTGGTCGAATCGGCCGAGCCCCTGCAGGCAGAGGACGCCGAGCGACCACGGCCCGAGCCCGCGCTCGCGGCCGAGCCGGGCGACGATTGCGGGTGTCGGCAGCCCGTGCAGGCGCTCGAGGTCGAGCGACCGGCAGACCCGGACGAGCGCGGCGGCGCGGCGCGCGTGCAGGCCCAGCGCGCGGAGCTCGGCGGGGGCGAGGCGGCCGAGCGACTCGCGGGTCGGCGGTGCGTGGAGGCGGCCGCGCGTCTCCCGTCCCGCGGCGACGACGTGCCGCTCGATCCGCCGCGCGGTGGCCGAGTCGACCAGCTGACCGCAGAACGCGCGCAGGAGCGCGTGCGCGACCGTTGCGGTGCGCACGGGCCGGAGCCCGCGGAGCACGCGGACGGACTCCCCGAGGAGCGGGTCGTCGGCGAACCGGCGGAGGAACGGCGTGTGGTCGTCGTCGAGCGCGAGCACGAACCGGAGGCGCTCGATCGCCGCCGCGCTCTCCCCGCGGACGACGACCGAGCCGTCCGGTGTCTGCGTCGCCGCGGCCAGCTCACCGCTGAGGTTGGCGGTGAAGACGCCGTCGCGGAACGTCCGCGTCGCGTCGCCCGCGAAGCGCGCGGAGAGCGCGAGCGAGTACGGGCCGCGCGGCCGGACGGCAACCTCGAGCACGGTCGGAGCCTAGAGCCCGCGGTGGCCGGCTCGACGCTGACCGTCCTCTGCTCGGCGAGCAGCCCGCTCCGCATCGGCGGGCCTGCCTGACCGACTCTGTAACGCCTTCGTGCCGACTTCGTGCCGAATGTGTGTCGCGGGGGTGCGGTCGGCCTGCTCCGGCCCTAGCCTCGATGTGTGTCGCTCCCCGCACCCGCACTGGCACTCGTCCTCTTCGGCGTCGTGCTCCTGGTCGTCGCGTTCGCACGCCACGCCGCGGACGGTCCCACCCCAGGCGTCGTCCGCGCGAGCCCGGCGCTCACCCCGGGCGTGCTCAACCCGGACGTGACGCAGGCGAACATCGCCGAAACGATCTGCCGCCAGGGCTGGACGGCGACCATTCGCCCGCCGACCGACTTCACGCAGCGGCTCAAGCTCGAGCAGATGCGCACGTACGGCCTCTCCGGTAGCCCGGCCGACTACGAAGAGGATCATCTCGTGAGCCTCGAGCTCGGGGGCCATCCGACCGACCCGCGCAACCTGTGGCCGGAGCCGATCAAGCGCGCGCTCGACGTCGACGGCACCGAGAACGACCTCAACCGGAGGGTCTGCGACGGCTCCCTGAGCCTCGCCGACGCCCAGCGCAAGATCGCGGAGGTGAAGCACGAGGACGGCTGAGACATAGGATCGAGGCCACGTGCCCGACAGCATCGTCTGCCTGAGCTTCGACTTCGACGCGCTCTCGGTCTGGCTCGCCTACGAGCGGGTGACCCCGGCGATGCTCGCCCGCGGCGAGTACGGCGCACGGGTCGGCGTGCCGAGGATCCTCGAGATGCTGCGGGAGCACGGCCTGCCGGCGACGTTCTTCGTCCCCGGTCATACGGCCGAGTCGTTTCCGCACGAGACCGAGGCGATCCTCGAGGCCGGCCACGAGGTGGCCCACCACTCGTACGCGCACGTCGACCCGAGCCTGCAGAGCCCGGACGAGGAGCGAGCCGACATGGAGCGGGCGTGGCAGGTGCTGGAGCGGATCGGCGTGGCGCCCCGCGGATTCCGCGCGCCCTCGGCTGACCTCTCCGCGATCACGCTCGAGCTCGTCGAGGAATTCGGCTTCCTCTACGACTCGAGCCTGATGGCGGACGACTTCCGGCCGTTCCACCCGCGGATCGGCGACCGGGTCGCGCGAGGGGCGCCGCTCGAGCGCGGCCGCGAGTCGCGGCTCTGGGAGCTGCCGATGTGCTTCGAGCTCGACGACTGGGTGCACTTCCAGTTCAACTTCGAGCCGTACCGGAAGGGCGGTGCGCCGCCGAGCCACGTGCTCGAGATCTGGACGGAGGAGTTCGACTGGATGGACGGTCACGTCGACGGCGGCGTCCTCACCGTGTGCATGCACCCCCAGGTGATCGGGCGCGGCCACCGCGTGGCGATGCTCGAGCGCTTCGTCCGGCACTGCCTCGACGCAGGCGGGAGGTTCGAGCGGATGGGCGACGTCGCGGCGCGGTTCGCGGCCGGCTGACTCGACGCTAGGCGAGGCTGAGCGGGCCGCGGTCGACGGCCGCCCGCATCTCCGCGCGGTCGTGCGGCGGCAGCCATTCGCCCCACCAGGTCGCTCCGGCGTCCGCGAGCGACGCGATCAGCTCCCGCTCTGCCTCCCAGTCCGGCCGGCGTCCCACTCCTCCGACGCAGACGTCGTAGCCGGCGAGCGTGCCGCGGCGCTCCAGGACGAACGACCGGAGCACCCTGACGTCGTCCGGCGACATGTCCTCCCAGGGGCCACCGTGGGTCTCCCGGTAGAGGCAGGAGCCGTCCCACCGCGCGGCCCGCTCGAGCGGGCGCCTCGTGGGGAAGCCGCCGCCCACCCAGATCGGGATGCGAGGCTCCTGCACGGGCTTCGGCAGGAACGTCACCTCCTCCAGCCGGAAGTGCTCGCCGGAGAACGAGAACGGTTTGCCGCTCCAGAGGCCGGCGACGATCTCGAGCGCCTCGTCGAGCAGCTCCGCGCGTCTCCTCGCCTCGAGCTCTTCGCCGAAGCGAACGAAGCTCGCATCGGTGACGACGGAGTCGCCGACGTCGCCAAGGCCGACGCCGAGGATCATCCGGCCCTCCGACAGTTGATCGACCGCCGCCGCCTGGCGGGCGACGATCCACGGCCGCCGCCGCGCGAGCGGCGTGACGAGCGTCCCGAGCCGGATCGTCCGGGTCCGGACGGCGAGGGCGGCGAGCACGGCCCACGGATCGCACGTCGGCTCGGCGGCAGCGCCCTGGTAGCACACGTAGTCCTCGAGGAACGCTCCGGCCCAGCCCGCCGCCTCGGCGCGCTCGCCGAGCTCGACCACGAAGCGCGGGTCGCCGCACTCGCCGCCCGTGGGCAGGAGCACGGCTTGACGGATCACGCGTCGTCGGACGGCTCGACGACGAGCGTCAGCCCGTCGAGGGCGAGGATCCGCACCGATCGCCCGGGTTCGACCGCCTCCGCCCCCGACGAGCGTGCGGCCCAGAGCTCGCCCTTCACCCGCACCTGCCCCTGCGGGTCGAGCCTCGAGGCGACCTCGGCCGTCGCGCCGAGCAGCGTCTCGGCTCCGACGCGGGCCCGGCGGCGCTGCGACCAGCGGATCCAGAAGTACGCCTCGGCGGCCTCCCAGACGCCGCCGGCCGCGATCACGGGCGCTTCCCACGGCGACGGCACGACGAGTACCGCGAGCAGGATCGCGCCGAGGAGGATCATCCCGCCGCCGCCGCCTCCCAGCGGATCGGCGCGCTCGTGCACGAGGCTCCCGCCCGGCGGACGACGAGGCGGACGGTCCCCTCGGCTCGACCCGGGTGGGTGAACCGCCCGATCACCCAGGCCAGATCGCCGCGCGGCACCGATCCCCGCAGCTCTCCGCGGCTGACGCCGCTGAACGACCCGTCCGGGCCGACGAGGATCGGGCGAAACGCGCGCCGCTCGGACACCGGCCTCGCCCGCCCGCAGCGGACGCGGACGACGATCGACAGGCCGAGGAGCCGCCGCGGCGACGCGGTCGCCGAGAACGACACGGGCTGCCCCTGCGCCGTCAACCCTTCGAATCGCTGCGACTGCGCCGAGGCGGCCACTGCGAGCGCGATCGCGACGGCACCCAGCATCGTCGGCCCTAGTGTGCGCTATACCTACCATCAGCGCATGGCGAAAGTCGTCGAGCAGCTGGACCGGGTCGTGATTCGCTTCGCCGGAGACTCCGGCGACGGCATGCAGCTCACCGGCGCCCGGTTCACGAGCGAGACCGCGCAGCTCGGCAACGACCTGTCGACGCTCCCGGACTTCCCGGCGGAGATCCGCGCGCCCGCCGGCTCGCTCCCCGGCGTCTCCGGCTTCCAGATCCAGTTCGCCGACCACGACATCCTCACGCCGGGCGACGCCCCCAACGTCCTCGTCGCGATGAACCCGGCTGCGCTGAAGACGAACCTCAAGGACCTGCCGAAGGGCGGCACGCTGATCGTGAACCGAGACGCCTTCGTCGAGCGCAACCTCGACAAGGCCGGCTACGCCGCGAACCCGCTCGAGGACGGCTCGCTCGCCGACTATCAGCTGCACGAGGTGCGGCTGACGTCGATGACGCTCGAGGCGCTCAAGGAGATCGACGTCTCGAAGCGCGAGGCGGAGCGGGCGAAGAACATGTTCGCGCTCGGCCTGATGTCGTGGCTCTACAGCCGTCCGACCGAGGTCACGATCGACGAGATCCAGCGGAAGTTCGTGAAGCAGCCGAATATCGCCGCCGCGAACATCAAGGCGTTCCAGGCCGGTTACGCGTTCGGCGAGACGACGGAGACGTTCGCAGTGCAGTACGAGGTCCGGCCGGCCCGGATGAAGCCGGGCCTCTACCGGAACATCACGGGGAACCAGGCGCTCGCACTCGGGCTCGTCGCTGCCGGCGTCCAGTCGGGTCTGCCGATCTTCCTCGGCGCCTATCCGATCACGCCGGCGTCCGGGATCCTCGAGGAGCTCGCGGCCTACAAGCACTTCGGGATTCGCACCTTCCAGGCCGAGGACGAGATCGCCGCGGCCGGCGCCGCGCTCGGGGCGTCGTTCGGCGGGTCGCTCGCGATCACCACCTCGGCCGGCCCGGGCATCGTCCTGAAGAGCGAGACGGTCGGCCTCGCGATGATGCTCGAGCTGCCGCTCTTGATCGTCGACATCCAGCGCGCCGGCCCGGCGACGGGGATGCCGACGAAGCCCGAGCAGGGCGACCTGCTGATGGTGCTGTTCGGCCGCAACTCGGAATCCCCGGTGCCGGTCGTCGCGGCGTCGACTCCCGGCGGCTGCTTCTTCGCGGCGATCGAGGCCTGCCGCATCGCGCTGAAATACCGCACGCCGGTCTTCCTGCTCTCCGACGCGTACCTCGCGAACGGCTCCGAGCCATGGCTCGTGCCGGACCCGGCGACACTGCCGGACATCTCGGTCGAGTTCGCGTCGACTCCGTCCGACGGGGAGCCGTTCCTGCCGTACGCGCGCGACGAGCGGACGCTCGCGCGGCCGTGGGCGGTCCCGGGCACGCCGGGCCTCGAGCACCGGATCGGCGGCCTGGAGAAGGCGGACCTGACCGGAAACGTCTCGTACGACCCGGACAACCACGACCTGATGACCAGGCTGCGCGCGGCGAAGGTCGCCGGGATCGCCGACGACATCCCGGAGCTCGAGGTGGACGATCCGGACGGCGCGGAGCTGCTCGTCCTCGGTTGGGGCGGAACGTACGGCCCGATCGCCGCCGGCGTCCGGCGCGTCCGCAAGGCGGGCGGCAAGGTCGCGCAGGCGCACCTCACGCATCTGAATCCCTTCCCGCACAACACCGGCGACGTCCTGCGCGGCTACGAGCGGGTGCTGATCCCCGAGCTCAACCTCGGCCAGCTCCTGAGGCTCGTGCGCGCGGAGTTCCTCGTCGACGCCGTCGGCTACAACCGCGTCCGTGGCCTGCCGCTGCGGGCCGGCGAGGTCGAGGACGCGATCTGGACGATGCTCGGATGAGCGCGGGCAACGGCAACGGATCGCTTCGCCTGACGGCGAAGGACTTGAAGACTGACCAGGAGGTTCGCTGGTGCCCCGGCTGCGGCGACTACGCGATCCTGGCCAGCATGCAGGGCTTCATGGCCGAGCTCGGGATCCCGCGCGAGCGGATCGTCTTCGTCTCGGGCATCGGCTGCGCGGCGCGCTTCCCGTACTACATGGAGACGTACGGGATGCACTCGATCCACGGGCGCGCGCCGGCGATCGCGACCGGGCTCGCGGTGACCCGTCCGGACCTGTCGGTCTGGGTCGTGACGGGCGACGGCGATGCGCTTTCGATCGGCGGCAACCATCTGATCCATGCACTGCGCCGGAACGTCAACCTGAAGATCCTGCTCTTCAACAACCAGATCTACGGGTTGACGAAGGGGCAGTACTCGCCGACGAGCGAGCTCGGGAAGATCACGAAGTCGACGCCGATGGGGTCGCTCGACCATCCGTTCAGCCCGCTCTCGCTGGCGATCGGCGCCGAGGCGACCTTCGTCGCGCGCGCCGTCGACACCGATCGGAAGCACCTCACGCCGATCCTGCGGCGCGCCGCCGAGCATCGCGGCACGGCCTTCGTCGAGATCTACCAGAACTGCCCGATCTTCAACGACGACGCGTTCGCGTACGTGCGCGACGAGGACTCGAACCGGCTGTACCTCGAGGACGGCCAGCCGATCGGCGACACAGGGCTCGTCCACGACGAGCACGCGGAGGACCCGTCGCAGGCGTTTTCGCTCTCGCGCTGGACGTATGCGGAGAAGGGGAAGGTGCCGCTCGGCGTCTTCCGTGACGTCGAGCGTTCCGTCTACGACGAGCTGATGGCGCAGCAGCTCGAGCGGGCGCGCGAGAAGCGAGGGCCGGGCGATCTCGGCGAGCTGCTGCGCGCCGGGGACACCTGGACGATCAGCTGATCGAGGCGCGGGCAGCTCGTCGCCGCACCACGTCGCGCTCCTCGGGGACGTGTCCCTGACGGACGACACGATCCAGATCACCTGCGGCGACACGAGCATCCGGTTCTGGATGCTCGAGCAGCAGCACCGTGAGGCTCTCGAGCGGATCGTGGCCGGCTTCGCCGAGGCGCGCACGCAGCTGACACGGTGACCGGCGGAGGCCTTCGGGCCCGCCTGTGGATGCCGCGTTGCGGAATCGGCACGGAATCGACACAGACGCGTATGCGTTTCGGCGGTAGAGTCGATCCCGAGGGAAAGGGGTCATTCCCCCACCCCGGGTGGGGGAATGGGCGCCGACACGCCTCCGCCGCGTACGCGCCTCGGGCGAACCGGCTCAGCGCCTGTCGCGCTCGATCACGCGCACGAGGGCGTCGACGACCTGCGGGTCGAACTGCCGGCTGCGCTCCCGGCGAAGCTCCTCCAGCGCCTCCCCGGCTGAGCGCGCCAGCCGGTACGGCCGCGTCGTGGTGATCGCCGAGTAGGCGTCGCAGCAGGCGATGATGCGCGCGAGCAGAGGAATCTCGTCACCGGCGAGCCCGTCGGGGTAGCCGGCTCCGTCCCAACGTTCGTGGCAGGAGCGGACGATGCGCCCGATCTCGCCGAGCAGCCCGCCGACCCGCTCGAGCATCCGCTCGCCCTCGATCGTGTGGGTCTGCATGATCCGCCGCTCCTCGGGAGTCAGCGGCCCCGGCTTCCCGATGATCTCGGCCGGCATCTGCACCTTGCCGACGTCGTGGAGGAGCGCTGCGAACTCCGCGTCCCGCCGCTCGCGCGCGCCGACGCCGAGCTCCTCCGCGGCGGCCAGCACGAGCTGGACGACGTCGCGGCTGTGGCTGCCCGTGTACTCGTCGTCCGCCTCGATGACGTCGCCCAGCAAGAGCGCCGTGCCTCGGTACGCCTGGCTGAGCTCGAGTGCGTTGTCGATCCGTGCGCGGCGCTCGCGGGCGAACGTCGCGAGCAGCCCGACGAGGGGTAGGAGCGCGAGAAAGGCCCAACGCCCCGACTTGGAGGCGAACGCCGCGAGCAGGCCCACCGGCGCGAGCACCGCGTCGACGACGTAGACCCAGCCCATGACCCCGAGGAGCGACCGCAGCGAGACACGGAACACCAGCCGCTCGCGAACGGCCGCGCCCGCGAAGTCGAACACGAACTGCGACGCGAGGGCCGCGAGGTAGAGCGGCCACTCGTCCCAACGTGGGGAGCGCACGCCGGCGAGCAGGAACACGAGGGCAGGCCCGACGGCGAACCACGAGCTCGTGACGAGCACCGGGATCCGTCCCAGGCTGACGCGGCGACGGACGAGGTCGGGGAGCGCGCCGACGACGAGCCCCGCGGCGACCGCGAGCGGTACGGCGCCGGGTGGAAGGAGGAACAGCATCGGCACGAACGCGAGCTCCGTCGGAACGACCGAGCCCGTGCCGAGCTCGAACTCGACACGCGACGCGATCGCGTAGGCGAGCACGAGCAGGACCGCGACCGCCGGACGTGCCGGCCGATTCGACTCGAGCGAGAGCATGGCCGCGGCGGTCGCGAGCAACGGTGCGGCGAGCAGAACGGTCACGATCCGGTCGCGTCCAGCGAGGGCATGCGCGATCCGCTCGCGCGACGCCGCGATCAGCCCGTCCGCATCCGGGTCGAGGTCGGCCGGCACGAGCAGCGCCGTCCGCGCGGTCAGCGCACGCCTCAGCATCTCGGTCGCGAGCACGACTCTCATATCGGCGGCACGAAAATGCCGCTAAAGGGGGAGGATCTGCCCGACCGGGGTGAGTTTCCTCAGTCCATGAACACGAACCGGACACGAGGAATGATCGCCGTCGCGGCCGTCGCAGCCGCGCTTGCGGCCACCGTTGGTGCAGGTAGCGCAGCCGCCGCAACGGGCTGCGAGGGTCAGGTCTACGAGCAGCCGTTCACGCGCTGGCTCGACTACGCGAGCTACACGCTCGTCCCCGGCGGGACCTTCGAGAGCTCGCTCACGGGCTGGACGCTCGCCGGCGGTGCGAAGGTCGTGAGCGGCAACGAGCCGTTCGACGTCCACGGGAACGGCGAGTCGCACTCGCTCTCGCTGCCGGCCGGCAGCAGCGCCACGACGCCGACGATGTGCGTCACGCTCGCGCACCCGGACCTGCGTTTCTTCGCGCGCAACACCGGCTCGAGCCTCTCCGCGCTTGCGGTGTCGGTGACGTTCCCGACGCTGCTCGGCCAGGTGACGCTGCCGGTGAGCGCGGTCGTCGCGGGCCCGAGCTGGGCGCCCACGCTGCCGCTGCCGATCGTCCTGAACACCCTCGCGCTCGTCTCGCCCGACGGGACGATCCCGGTCAGCTTCCGCTTCACGCCGGTGCTCGGTGGCAACTGGCAAATCGACGATACGTACGTCGATCCCTTCAAGGGCCGCTGACCCCGAGCGGACGTCGCGCGTCGAGCGACGTGCTGCCATGATGACGTGTTAACACGTCATCATGGCGCGCTGACTCAGGAGAACGCGAGGCCGAGGGCGTACGTGACGCCGCCGACGATCACGCCGGCGAGCGTCATCTCGAGCCCTGCGGCCCACCAGCTCCGGAGCGTGAAGAGCGACTTCGCCGCACCGACCGCGAAGTGCGCGACGAGCGACACGGCTCCGGCGACCGCGATCGCCGTGTCGCCGCGGAGGAAGAAGAACGGGATGACCGGCACGAACGCCCCCGCAGCGGTGCTGATCCCGGCGGCGAGCGATGCCCTGACAGGATCGCGCGACGCCTGTGCCCCGCCGAGCTCCTCGGCCGTGAGGACGCGCAGCATCGCATCCGGGTCGTCCGCGACCCGCGCCGCCAGCGCGTCGGCCGCCGCCTGGTCGAGCCCCTTGAGCTGGTAGAAGAGCGAGAGCTCCTCCTGCTCCTCCTCGGGGTGCTCCGCGATCTCGCGCCGCTCGCGTTCGACGTTCGCCGCTGCGACTTCCTGCTCGGATCGCTCCGCGAGGAACGCGCCCGTCGCCATCGACAGGGCCGACGCGACCGCGCCGGCCACGCCTGCGTCGAGGACGAAGTGGGAGCCACCGGTCGCGCCGGACATGCCGCTCACGATCCCGAAGACGGCGGCAAGCCCGTCGTTCGCACCGTAGATCGCACCGGACACCCAGCCGGCGCCGGCCTGGTGCCACTTCTCCCGCGCGAGGATGCGGTCGAGCCGCGCCTGCGCGGGTGGGACCGGCGCGGGCGGCGCTGCACCCCGAAGCTCGTCCACGGCGAGCGAGTGCGACCGCTCGTCGCGGCGCAGGTCGGCAAGCAGCTCGTCGGTTGCCGCATCGCCGGTCGGCCTCCCGTAGAGACCCTCGACCTCGCCCGTCTCGGCCGCCTCGCGAGCGGCGAGGAGCCGGTCGATCGGCGCGAGGCGCGCCTGGAGCCGGAGCCACGCGGGAACTCGCACGGAAGCCGCAGCCGGAACGGGAATGCCGAGCTCGCGCATCCTCTCCTCGAGCCGCCGACGGTGTCCAGCCTCGGCCTCGGCCATCCTGCGCAGGATCTCGGCGCGTCGCGGATCCGCCTCCCGGCGCGCGATCAGCTCGTAGACCGCGCCGGCCCGGATCTCGCCGCGCCAGGCCTCGAGCAGGCGCGCGGCGACGTCGTTCACGCGCGTCGGCCGGCGGTCGCCGGGCCCGTGAACCGCCGGACGAGCCGCTTGCGCGCGCCGAGCGCGATCGCGGCCGCGAGCACCGCGACGACGGCGCCGACGCCGCCGACTGCGAACGCGAGCTCCGTCCCGCCCGACGACGCCAGCGAGCCCGCGACGATGCCGCCCAGCGAGCCGGTTCCGACGAACGCGAAGAAGAAGAGCCCGACGACCCGCCCGCGCAGGTGGCTCGGCGCCTCGAGCTGCAGGAGCGAATTGCTGTTCGACGACCAGAGCGTGAAGCAGATCCCGTCCGCGAGGAGGAGCGCGAGCACCGCCGCGAGCGATCGCTCCGGCGCGAGCAGCAGCTGGAGCGCTCCGAAGCCGGCCGCCCCCGCGAGCGCGACCCTGAGGCTCGCTCGCCCGAGCGTCGCGGAGGCGAGCGCACCGACGAACGCGCCGACTCCGAAGAAGGCGCTGAGCAGGCCGAACGTCCCCGGCCCGCTCTCGAGCGTCCGCTTCGCGAGCACCGGCAGCAGCACGTTGTTGTTCACGGCGAAGAAGCTGACGAAGGCGACGAGCGACAGCACGACGAGCGCGCGTCGAGACGCCAGCACATAGGCGAGGCTCTCGCGGATCCCGGCGAGCATCCGGGGCGGCTCGAACGCCTCGACCGGGCTGAACTCCTGCGGGCGTATTAAAAACAGGCCGACGAGGACGGCGAGGAAGCTCGCGGCGTTGAGCGCGAAGCAGACACCGGGACCGACGGCGGCGATCACGAGGCCGCCGACACCAGGTCCGAAGACGCGCGCCCCGTTGAAGAGCCCGGAGTTCAGCGCGACCGCGTTCGGCAGCTCGCGCCGGCCGACCATCCGGAACGTGAGCGCCTGCCGCGCCGGCGCGTCGAGCACCTGGACCGTCCCCGACACGAAGCCGATCGCGTACACCTGCCAGTCCACGACCAGCCCCGAGAGCGTGAGGCCGGCGAGCAGCGCTGCGAGCGCCATCGATGCGGCCTGCGTCGCGACCACGAGCCTGCGCGGGTCGAGGCGGTCGACGACGACTCCTGCGAAGAGCCCGAAGACGCTGAACGGGAGGAACTGGGCGAGCGCGAGGATCCCGACCGCGACCGGCGAGCGCGTCAGCTGCAGGACGAGCCAGGCCTGCGCGACGCGCTGCATCCACGTCCCCGTGACGGAGATGACCTGACCCGTGAAGAAGAGCCGGTAGTTCCGGTGCCGCAGGCTCGCGAACGTGCGTCGGTTGAGTGCGAGGAGGGCGGCCGTCACGGCGACTCCTGCAGAAGTCCCTCGAGCGGTTTCACGGCAGCGTCGAGCGTTGCGAGCTGCTCCGGCGTCAGATGCTTGAGCCGTTCGGAGAGCCAGGCCGTCCGCCTCGATCGGACGAGGCGGAGCACGCGCTCGCCCTCCGCCGTGACGCGCAGTCCGATCCGCCGGCGGTCCCGCGGATCGGCGACGCGCTCGACGAGCCCTGCGCGCTCGAGCCGGTCGACGTGGCCGGACATGCCCGCGGGCGAGATCCGCTCCAGTCCCGCGAGCTCACGGACGCCGACGCCGGGGGAGTGCTTGATCGATGCGAGCAGCGAGACCTGCCCGCCGGTCACGCCCAGAGGGTGGACCTCCCGGCGGAGCTGGCGGTTGAGCTGGAGCAGGACGGGCCTGAGCCGGTTCGCGACGGCGACCGGGTCCGACGTGGAAAGCGTGTTCGGCACGGGGAAGTCGTTAACCAAGTTAACAAAAACCGCTCGAGCGCCGGAGCGCGTACGCTCGCGCTGAACCGTGGCAGGCTTCGGCACGAAGAACCTCGCGCTCATCCTCGCCCGGCAGCTCGCCTCGACGCTTGCGCTGCCGATGTTCGTCGTCGACGGGGACGGCCGGCTCGTGTTCTTCAACGAGCCCGCGGAGCAGCTGCTCGGTCGGTCGTTCGCGGAGACGGGCGAGATGCGGGCTCGCGAGTGGACGTCGCTGTTCGCGCCCGAGACCCTCGACGGCAGGCCGCTGAGCTACGAGGAGCTGCCGAGCGGGATCGCCCAGCTCGAGCGCCGTCCCGCCCACGCCCGGCTCCGGATCACGACATTCGACGGCCACGTCCACGAGATCTCGACGACGACGCTGCCGCTGTTCGTGCGCGAGGACGAATTCCTCGGTGCGATGACCGTGTTCTGGGAGCATCCGGCGGGTTGAGGGCGCGCATCTGGGGCTGCCGCGGCTCGCTCCCGACGCCCGGTCGGGACACGCTCCGATACGGCGGCAACACGTCGTGTATCGAGGTGATGCTCGCGGACGGCACCCTCGTCGTCCTCGACGCGGGCTCCGGGATCAGGAGCCTGGGGCTGAAGCTCCAGCACGAGGGCATCCGCACGATCCATCTCTGCCTGACGCACCTGCACCTCGACCACCTAGAAGGCCTGGGGCACTTCGCGCCGATCTGGGACGCCGGGACGGAGTTGCACGTCTGGGGTCCGCCGTCGGCGGTCGGCTCACTCGGAGCGCGGATCGCGCGCTACTTCTCGCCGCCGCTCTTCCCGATGCAGCTCTCGGACATCCCCGCGCGCGTCGCGTTCCACGACGTGATGACCGCGCGCTGGCGGCTCGGCAGTGCCACGATCTCGTCGGAGCTGATCTGCCATCCCGGCCCGACGCTCGGGTACCGGCTCGAGGAGCACGGGCGCGCCCTCGCGTACCTTCCCGACCACGAGCCGGCGCTCGGCTTGCCGCTCGACGAGCTGAGCCCCGACTGGATCTCCGGCGCGGGCCTGGCCGCCGGGGCGACCGTCCTGCTCCACGACGCCCAATACTCGGAGGAGGAGTACCTGACGAAGCTCGGGTGGGGCCATTCGAGCGTCGCGGACGCGGTCGCGTTCGCCCGCGCGACGGAGGTCGACCAGTTGCTCCTCTTTCACCACGATCCGCTCCACTCGGATCCGGAGCTCGCGCAGCTCCAGCAGCGCGCGCGGGAGCTCTGGGGGACGGGCGCGCCGCCCGCCCTCGCCGCCGAAGGAATGGAGCTCGACCTCTAGGACCGGCCGGTCGCGCCGGGCCCGCGGCCGGCGCAAGTGTCACGGAAGTGTGTCGACTTCGTGCCGACTTTCATACGCGCCCTCGACATGCATGACTTCTTTCGGTTGTCTGGATCGACAACGACCAAAGGAGGTTCATGCTCACTCTCGGACGCAGACGGTTCCTCGCATGCGGGGTCGGCCTCGCCCTCGGGGCCGTGGCGGGCGTCGGCGCGCTCGCCGTCCACTCCACCGCGGGCGCGGCCGGTCGAATCTTCCTGCCGGAGACTATGCACTTGACGCAAGGGATTGATACGGTTGCGTATGGATGTCAACTTCCCCAAGGCGGCGGAGGCAATGGAAGTTCGCTCGTCTTCTAGCGGTGGTACTCATTGCAATTTTTTGTTTCCCCGCCACTGTTTCCAGCTACCAACAGTCAGCACGTTTTTGGGAAAAAGTCCATCCGCTTGTTTGGTTGACGCGGGCTGGCTTTGGAATATGTGTTGTCTTCCTAGTGTGCTGCGCTATCGCCGCAATGTGGCCGAGGAAAACAAGAAGACTTCTAAGGCGTCTGCACGTCCTTCCTACATATCAGCCGAGCGATACCGAGATTCTGACTCGCGAGAATCTGGCACGGACTTTGGAAGGACTTAACGCAATGACCTATACCCCTGCTGATTCACCACCCACTAGGCCAGCTAGATTGCAGGCGTTGATGGATCGACTGAAACGTTCTTCTGATGAGGATTAAGACTCGATGAGTTCAGCATATGGAAGAGCCTCGCTTTCAACTAACCGAAGCAGCGTGTCTCGGAAGAGAAACGGGTTGTCGCGGTTGTTGAACCGGAACGCAAACTCATCGAGATACGCCTGCAAGTGCTTGGGGCTTAGGTGGTGATAGCTACCCATGATCGCGCGATCGAAGAGGCTCCACGCGGACTCGACGGTGTTCGTGTGAACGTCGCCGCGAACCCACTCGTCAGCCGAGTGATCGACGTACTCATGCCGGGTGTTGTGGTCAGCGATGCCTCGGTAGGAGCGGTGGGAGTCGGTGTAGATCGCCTCGGCGTCGTCAGCGACTACATCTTTGAGGAAGCCCTGGACGTGCTCACGCTCGGCAGTCGGGAGAACGCGGACGCGGAGCTCGCCGCCACGCTCGCGCGCGCCAATCACGATGGTCTTGTTCGAGAGCCGTTGCCGTGCGACCTCTTGGCGGCTCCGGTGGCCGCGCGGCAACTTCCCGCCGATGTAAGTCTCATCGGCCTCCACGATCCCGGACAGCAGCGGTGCGCCCTCGACCTTCATCGCAGCGCGAATGCGGTGGCAGAGATACCAGGCGGTCTTGTAGGACACGCCGAGCATCCGCTTCAACTGGTTCGCGCTCATCCCCTTCTTGGCCTCGCAGAGAATGAAGATCGCGAGGAACCACTTCCGCAACGGCAAGTGCGAGTCGTGGAAGATCGTCCCCGCCTTGGCGCTGAACTGGTAGCGGCAGGCGTCACAGTCGAACTGCCGGCGCTTCTTGATCCGGCTGATTTTGTCCGAGTCGCAACGCGGACAACGGACACCGTCCGGCCAGCGCAACTCCTCGAGGAAGGCGAAGCAGGCGTCCTCGTCACCGAACTTGTCGATCAGTTCTGCGAGGTCCATTGACGGGTCTACGGCCACAGGGGGTCCTCCATGGCTAGGCGCAAGAAGAAGGCGTACGAGCTGACAACTGAGGAAGCGGCGCGCAGGCTTTTCCCTGCGGGGACCATCGGCCGCGTTCGGACTGCGATCGCGACTGCGGAAAAGTCCAGCAAAGGCAAGGAAAAGAAGTCCACTAAGGGTAAGTCTAAGGAGTCCTGAGCCCTGTGTCAAGTATACAGTCTCGTTCCTGCCCACGGGTGGACGGCCCGAGCCGCCACTCACCGCCACGCACCTCTCGCCGGTGCTTTCCCCGGCCGGCGAGCCGGTGACGCTCGCCTACGATGTCTACTGCACCGGAAACGACGACCCGGAAGCGCCGTGCGACGTCGGCGGGACCGTCTACTTCCACGCCGGCAGCGCCGGCGCGTTCCAGACGCTCCCGCTGCAGGTCGACACGAGCGTCGGCTCGGGCCGGCTCGTAGCGTCGCTCCCGGCGCCGCCTTCCGGTGGCTACTCGTACTACGCCTTCCTGCAGAACACCGACACCGGCGAGGCGATCACGCTTCCGGCCGCCGGCGCGAACGCCCCGGACCGGATCCTGCCGCTCGGGGCAGGCGCGGTTCCCATCGACCTCGGCACGCACGCGTTCGGCGTGCCGGCCCAGGCGGACGCCCGCGTTGCCTCCGCCGCATGGGGCGAGGGCGCCACGCGTGTCGGGCTCGAGGACGCGAGCCCGGCGGCGACGCCGATCGGGGCGAGCTCGTTCGACGTCGATGCCGCCGGAAACGTCTCGGTACTCGACGAGGCGCACCGACGGATCCTGCGCTTCCCGGCGGGAGGCGGCGCTCCGACGGAGCTCCCGCTCACGATCAACGGAACGATCGCGGACCTCGCGCTGGCGCCCGACGGCTCGATCGCCGTGCTCGAGTCGGCATCCGACGGCGTCTCGAAGCCCCTGCTCCGCAGCTTCGACGCGGCCGGGAACGAGAACGCCGAGGTGCCGATCTCCGGGCGGACGGCGTCGCAGGTACGGGCGACGAACGACGGTGCCCTGGCGCTTCAGTATCCGTCGGCGCAGTGGATGCCGATGACCGTCGGAGGGCTCGTCCTCGACGGCGCGCAGCAGGAGACGGCAGGAAGCGTCGCGGGGTCCGCGAGCGCCGACGGAACGCAGGTGCTCGAGCTCAGGCTCGGAAACGAGCTCCGGGTTGCCACCCTGGGCTCCGGCGTGCTCAAGCGGAGCTGGCGGATGACGAGCGCAACGCCGCTCGCGGAGGTCCAGCTCGCACAGCCGCTCGGGAAAAAGGTCGTGGTCGTCGTCCGCACCTACACCGACACGCAGGCGGAGTTCCAGGTGCTCGTACTGAACAGCTCGGGCGTTCTCAAGCAGTTCGCCGTCCCCGCCGCCGACTGGGCCGAGACGGCTCCGCTGTCTCGATTCCGGCTCGTCGGCTCCTCGCTCTACCAGCTCGGCTCGACCCCGAGCGGCGTCTTCGTAGACCGCTACGACCTGGGGGTGAGCTGATGTCCGCTCGAGACATGTCCATTTCCGGCCTTTCGGCGGCGGTTGCCTTCGCAGTAGCGTTCGCGCTCACCACGGCAACCGGAGCACTCGCCTACCACACGCACTTCGTGCAGAACAATTGCTTCGTCAAGGGTGGGATCTCGATCTACCCGAAGTCCCGGTACGCGTCTCTCGACTGGGGCTACACCGCCGCGTACGAGGGTTATCAGTGGGGCGGTGGCTGCTGGAACATGAACGACGTCGACGACTCGCCCGGCGACCCCACCGAGGACCCTGCGACGGGCGGTGAAGGGCCGGACTGCTCGGGTCTCGTGTTCAAGTCCTGGTTCGAGTCGAGCGATCAGACACGGACGGACTTCTGGAAGTGGTCGACCTACAACTTCGTCCACGGGCCGTACACGGCCGGCGCGTTCAAGTCGGGCGCCGGCGCCGCGAACGTCACGACGTCGAAGAGCACGATGGCGCCGGACGACGCGTTCGCCAGCTCCACGCACATCGGTTTGCTCTACGCGCAGAACTTCGACGGCACCGATCTGGTCCTCGAGGCGAAGGGCGAGTCGTACGGGTCCGGAGTCTGGACGCGGACATATCGGGGCTCGACACGCTACTCCGGCGTTCGCCGGGTCGGATGGGTCTCGTAGGAGCAGCGTGTGCCACCGCGGCCGTCCTGGCGCTCGCCGGGACGGTCGCGGGCTGCGGCGGCGAGCACCGGACCCCGGGGGCGGTCCACCTCCTCGACGGGTCGGCTCCCGCCCCGGCTCCCCATGTGGACGGCCTCGGGGCCGCGGCGGTGCGGACCGAGGTGCAGGTGCTCCGCACGCCGGGCGCGACGGCCAAGTTTCGCGATTGTCTCCACGATCGCTTCTCGGCGGATGTCGCGCCTGGTCGCGTCGAACTGGCGGTCGAGCGCACCGGGGTCGAGGGCAGGTCGCTCGCCTTCCGCGTCGGTCGCGTCCTGTACGTGTGCGACGGTGCGTCCAGATTCGAGAGCCGTGAGCCGGCGCGGCGCTGGTGCGGAGGCGCGGTCTGGGCCTACCCGCGCGAGCCGTTACTCGACCCGAGGCTCGACATCGCCGGCTGCCTGAGCCGGGCGGGCAAGATCGTGGCCTTCGCGTGGATCGTCCCGTCGCGAGCGGCTCGCTGGCTGACGGTCGACGGGGACGGCTACACCGAGATCTACGAGACCGCGGCCGGGCTTCCGGTGCGCGTGACGAGCGGTGAAGTCCGCCAGGAGCAAGCGTCCGCTGAATTCCGCGTCGCGCAGTACGCGGCCGGCGGCCGTCGGCTCTCGAGGCTGACGCTCGTGGCCCACGTTGCCGGGTAGGCTCTTCCCGACATGCCTCGTGAAGCCATCCAGCCGGAAGGGGTCGCGCGGCCCCGGCCGCCGTACTCGCCGGTGGTCGTCAGCGGCGACCACGTCTTCACGGCCGGGCAGGTTGCCTTCGACGTCGACGGGAACGTCGTCCCTGGCGGGATGCGCGAGCAGGCGCGGCAGGCGCTCGAGAACGTCCGCGCCTGCCTGGCGGCGGCCGGCTGCGGCCCCGACGACGTCGTGAAGGTGAACGCCTTCGTCGCCGACCTCGGCGAGTTCGAAGCCTTCAACGAGGTCTATCGCGAGTTCTTCGAGGCGCCGTACCCCGCGCGGACGACGGTGGGCGTCCAGCTGCCGCCCGGCCTGCTCGTCGAGGTCGAGGTGGTCGCGCGGCGGCCGTAACGAGGCGTCAGACGACCTGGGCGTCCGTGCGCCACGGGCCCTGGCCGTAGAGCCGGTCGACGGCCACGCGGACGACGACGCCGTCCGGCACCTCGCGCATCGGGAACTGCGCGCCGGGGCCGATGTAGAACTCGGACAGGCGGTCCATGACCGCCAGCGCGCCGCCGGCGGTGATCCGCGCGCGTCCCTGCACGACGAGGTACGGCCAGAGGCCCTGGCCGGTGTGCTCCTTCGCCTGGAAGGAGACGACGACGCGCGGGTTGCGCCGCAGGTTGCGGATCTTCTTCTGGTCGAGCCCGTAGAAGGTCGCCATCACCAGCTCGTCGCCGTCGAAGCCGGCCCAGGCGAGCGTGACGTGCGGCGTCCCGTCGGGATCGATCGTGACCACGTGGGCGAGCGGCCCGGTTTCGAGGAGCTCGCGGGCGGAGTCGGGAATCTCGGTCATGACGCCGGAGTCTACGCTCGGTGGTCAGACCGGGATGACGAGACTTTCGAGCTCGGTCGGATAGTCGGTGAGGATCTCGATGCCGTCGGGCGTGACTGCGACGGTGTCGGAGTGGCGGAAGCCGCCGACCGTGGACGAATAGGTCCCGGGCTCGATCGTGAAGACCATCCCCGGCGCGATCGGCGTGAAGTCACCGAGGTCGAGGAACGGCGCTTCGTGGTTTCGAAGCCCGATCGCGTGGCCCGTGTGCTGCCGCCAGTTCGGGACGAGGTTGTGCTCCTCGAAGTACCGCATGACGGCGCCGTCGACGTCCGCGCACGTCCGGCCGGGGCGGAGGGTGTCGAAGGCGACCTGGCGCGCCGCGACCATGTGGTCGAAGAGTCGCCGCATCTCGTCGGTCGGCGCCCCGATGATCATTGCCCGCTCGAGCTCGGCGTGGTAGCCCCAGATCGGCGCGCTCGTCTCGCTGACGAGGACGTCGCCCTCACGGAACTCGATGTTGTGCGCCACCGCGTGGGCCCACGAGCTCCGGAGGCCGATCTGGCCGCGGTATCCGGCGGAGACGCCGTCCGACGACCCCTGCTGGCCGCCATACGCCGACCCGAGCGCCTCGAGCATCGCCAGCGTCGCCTCGTGCCCGGCGCGCAGGCTCGCCTCGGCCTCCGTCGCGCCGGGTCGCGAGTACTCCTGGAGGAGCCGGTGCGCGTGGGAGCACCACCGTCCGCTCTCGCGGATGAGGGCGATCTCGGCCTCGCTCTTGCGCACCATCATTCCCTCGATGAACGAGGCGAGCGGTGCGACCGACGTCCCCGTGACCTCGCTGAGCGGCGGCCCCGCGTAGCCGAGGATCCCGGGGTAGCCGTCCTGATCGGCGCCGATGCCGCCGCGGATGCCCATGTCCGCGAGCACGCGCGCGAGGATCACCATCGGGTGCTCCAGCCCCGGGTACTCGGGATACGCCTCGATCCGCTCGAAGTCGGTCTCCGCCCGCACGCGCTCGACCTCGAACTCCGGCACGAACGCGGCGAGGTCTCCGCCGGCCGTCGAGACGACCGCAACCGGCCGCTCGGTCGCCAGGAACCCGAAGTTCGTGAAGTAGCGGACGTAGTGCTCGTCGAACAGCACGAGCCCGTCGAGCCCGAGCGTGCGGATGTGCTCGAGCAGGTGTCCACGCCGCGCCTCGAGCTCGCTCGCCGGGATCCCGATCTGGGTCTGCGTGGACGACATCGCTCCTCCTCCGCTGGGTGACTCCGAGTCGGCGAATCATGGCCGACGCCGGATGCGCGGCGCGGCGGCAGCCCTTACCGGGGGTCGACGACGAGGAGCCGCTCGTCGGTCATCTCGCGCACCGCGTAGCGGATCCCCTCCCTCCCGAGGCCGGACTCCTTCGCGCCGCCGTAGGGCATCTGGTCGACGCGGAAGGTGTTGACGTCGTTGACGATCAGCGCGCCGACCTCGAGCCGCTCGAACGCGCGGTTGATGATCCGGATGTCGTTCGTGAAGAGGCCTGCCTGCAGGCCGAAGCGCGACGCGTTGACCCGCTCGAGCACCTCGTCGACGTCCGAATAGGCGGAGAGCGCGACGATCGGCGCGAACGCCTCCTCGGCGCAGACACGCTGCTCCTCGGCGCTGCCGACGAGGAGCGTCGGAGCGACGACCGTGCCCTCGCGGGTCCCGCCGCAGAGCACCTCGGCACCCGCCGCTCGAGCCTCGTCCACCAGCGACATGGCCTTCTCCGCCGCCGACTCGTCGATCAGGCCGCCGACGATCGTGTCCGGATCGAGCGGGTTGCCCGTCCTCAGCCCGGCGATCCGCTCGAGCAGCCGCTCCTTCAGCTGCTCGTAGACGGATTCGTGCGCGTACAGCCGCTGGACCGAGATGCAGGCCTGGCCGGCCCGGAGGAAGCCGCCGAACGCGCACCGCTCCGCCGCGTAGTCGAGGTTCGCGTCGGAGTGGACGACGACGGCGCCGTTGCCGCCCAGCTCGAGCGTGACGCGCGGCGTCGCGGCGATGCGGCGCAGGCGCCAGCCGACGGCAGGGCTGCCCGTGAAGGAGAGCATCTTCACGCGCTCGTCCCGCACGAGCCCTTCGGCGAGCTCGGTTCGACAGGGGACGACGCTCACGGCGGCCGGCGGTGCGCCCGCCTCGAGCAGGATCGACGCGAGCGACAGCGCCGAAAGCGGGGTCTTCGTCGCCGGGCGAACGATGCACGGACAGCCGGCGGCAAGCGCGGGGCCGAGCTTGTGGGCCACGAGCAGGAGCGGCGCGTTGAAGGGCGTGATCGCGAGCACGACGCCGACGGGGAAGCGCCGCGTCAGGCCGATCCGGCCCTCGCCGCGCGGCACGGCGTCGATCGGCACGAGCTCGCCCGCCGCGCCGGCGCGCCGCGCCTCCTCGGCGGCGAAGCCGAGGATCTCGGCCGTGCGCTGCACCTCGAAGCGCGTCTCCCAGACCGCATTCCCGGTCTCGAGCGTCATCTGGCGCGCGAGCTCGTCCTCGCGCGACCGCACGAGCTCGGCCGCGCGCGCGAGGATCTCGCCGCGCCGGAACGGCGGGATCGCGGCGATCTCGGTCTCGGCCGCGTGAGCCGACGCGAGCGCGCGCTCGAGCAGATCCTCGTCGGCGAGCCAGACGCGCGCGATCTCGCTGCCGTCGTACGGGAACACGACCGGTGCCGTCTCCACGCCCTCGACCTCCGTGCCCGCCAGCAGGAGCGGCCGCGCCTCGACTGCGGCGGCCTCGATCGTCTCGGTCATCGTCGCGCCTCCTTCTGCTCGGGAGCGGCCTGCCCGTCGGCGGACCGCCCGCTGAGGATGATCGTCCGCAGGTCCGGGTCCGCCTGCCACCAACGGTCCCACTCGTCGAAGCCGATGTTGATCTGCGCCCGCTGGAGCACGATGTCGTGGTGAAGGTACTCGCGTGTGATCAGGGCGAGCACCGGGCTCCGTGTCCGCACTGCCGTCGCCGCCCCCCGACGCGGGATGTGCGCGACGAGCGCCTCCTCGCCGTCGGCGACGAGCGTCAGCATCCGCCCGCCGATCCGGTCGGCGACGATGTCGCGGTAGCTGTGCGCGAGCCAGGTGCCGGCGTCCACCGGCGGATCGTCGCCGTAGAGCATCCCGAAGATCGTCACGCCGCGCTCGCGTGCGGCCGCCAGCTCGGGCGCGAGGTGGTCGACGTCGTCCGACCAGATCGAGAGGTAGATCTCCTCGCGCGCGTCGAGCACGATGTAGCGGCTGTTCTCGCGGATCGCGTCGAGGCCGGTCACCGTCAGCACCTCCGGCGCGGGCTCGAAGGCGGCGAGTTCGGGCAGCGTCTTCTCGAGGTACGCGAGCGGCTCCGAGAACTCCTCGCGCAGCCGGTGCATCAGCTCCTCGGGCGAGATGCAGACGTACTGCGTCGTCGAGCCGCGGCGCACCGAGTGGACGATCCCTTTCGACGCGAGCCGTTCCAGCGTCGAGTAGACCTTCGACGACGGCAGCCCCGCCGACTTCGCGACCTCGTTGCCGTTCTGCGGGCCGTGGCGGAGCAGGCCGACGTAGACGCGCGCCTCGTAGAGGGAGAAGCCCAGCGCCTGCAGGCGGACGACGACCGTCTCGTCCATCACGCAGATCCTGCCTGCCCGAGCGCGAGCTCGGACTCGAGATCGAAGAAGTGGAGGTGCGAGACGTCGACGGCGATCTCGACGTCGTCGCCGGCACGGACGCCCGAGCGCGGGTCGAAGCGGCCGACGACGACGGAGCGATGCTCGCGCGCCTCCGAGCGGAGGTCCTCGCGAATTGCCCGATCGACGTCCTCGGCGACCTCGAGCACCTCCTCGGTGGCGACCGGCGCGACCGGCAGCTCGACGTGGGCGAGGAGCTCGGAGCCGAGCAGCTCGGTCGTGACGACGCGGCCGCGCAGCCGCCCGCCGGGCTCGCGCGAGAAGGCCGCGTCCTGCAGGTGCTCCGGCCGGATCCCGAGCCCGAGCGTCGAGCCGGCGCGCGCCGCGAGCCCGGGCCGCGCCGACGCGATCTCCACCGGAACCGGCAGCTCCTGGCCGGCGAGCCGGCAGACGAGCCCGCCGCCGTCCGATGGCGCGAGCTCGGCCTGGACGAGGTTCATCGCCGGCGACCCGATGAAGCTCGCGACGAAGAGGTTCCGCGGCCGCTCGTAGAGCTCCTGCGGAGTGTCGACCTGCTGCAACAGGCCCTTCCGGAGGACGGCGACGCGGTCCGCCATCGTCATCGCCTCGACCTGGTCGTGCGTGACGTAGATCGTCGTCGCCCCGACCTCGCGCTGGATCCGCGCGATCTCTGCGCGCATCTGGACGCGGAGCTTCGCGTCGAGGTTCGAGAGCGGTTCGTCCATCAGGAACGCCTGCGGGTCGCGGATGATCGCGCGGCCCATCGCGACGCGCTGCCGCTGCCCGCCGGAGAGCTGGCGCGGCTTGCGCTCGAGCAGCTCGCCGATCCCGAGCACGCGCGCGATCGACTCCACGCGGCGGCGGATCTCGGCCTGCGGCGTCTTGCGCAGCTTGAGCCCGAAGCCGATATTCCGGGAGACGGTCATGTGCGGGTAGAGCGCGTAGTTCTGGAAGACCATGGCGATGTCGCGCTTGCGCGGCTCGAGCCCGTTGACGACGCGGTCGCCGATCCGGATGACGCCCTCGCTGATCGCCTCGAGGCCGGCCACCATCCGCAGCGCGGTCGTCTTGCCGCAGCCCGACGGTCCGACGAGGACGACGAACTCGCCGTCGGCGACCTCGAGGTCGAACGCGGTGAGCGCCCGCGTGCCGTCGTCGTAGACCTTGCCGGCGCGCTCGAACGTGACGCTTGCCATCAGCGCACCGCTCCGGCGGTGATCCCGCGGACGATGTAGCGCTGCACGAAGAGCGAGAAGAGGAAGACCGGGATCACGGTCAGGATCCCGACTGCGGCCGCGTTGTTGAAGTCGATCGGGCTCTCGACCGTGAGCAGCGTCGAGGCGGCGATCGGGATCGTCTCCCGGTCGGTCGAGTTGATGATGAAGAGGCCGACGAGGAACTCGTTCCAGACGAAGATGACGCCGAAGGTGGCGGCGACGAGCATCCCGGGCCGCGCGAGCGGCAGGAGCACGCGCCAGAGCACCATCGCCCGGCTGCAGCCGTCGACGAGTGCGGCGTCGTCGATCTCGCGCGGGATCTCGTCGAAGAAGCCGATCATGATCCAGACGACGAGCGGCAGCGAGAACGCGACATACGGGAGGATCAGCCCGAGGTACGAGTTGACGAGCCCGAGGTCGCGGATCATCAGGTAGATCGGGATCGCCACCGCGATCGGCGGCATGAACCGGAAGCTGAGGATCGTCGAGGCCCAGTGGTCGCGCGCCCGGAAGCGCAGGCGCGAGAACGCGTACCCGGCGGGGACGCCGAGCACGAGCGCGATCACCGTCGAGATGCCGGTGACGAGCACCGAGTTCTTCACGAACGTGAGGTAGCCCTGTTCGTGAATGACGTGTCCGTAATTCGAGGTGATCTGGTGCCAGTGGAAATGCAGCGTCGGCGGCGCCTCGAGGATCGAGAGGTTGTCGAGGAACGACAGGATCAGCAGATAGACGAAGGGCGCGATCCCGACGAGCCCGATCAGGATCAGCACGAGATACGAGACGGCGCGGCCGATCCCGCGGCGGGTCATGCCTGACCCCCGTGCCCGGGGGAGCGCGACCGCTCCCAGCCCGCAACCCCCACCCAAGGGTGGGGAGTGCTGCCCGCCGCCCTCGGCGGAGACGATACCGCCCAAATCCGCACAGCTCTGTGCCGATTCTGCGCCGATTCGTGCGCGAGTCGTCCACACGCCCGGTCGAGCGCGGCGTGGTCGGGGCGGATCACGCGAACTCCTCGCGGCGAACCCGGACGAACCGGAACAGGATCGTGATCCCGATCGCTGCGACGATCACCATCACGTACGAGATCGCCGACGCGTAGCCGTAGTGGTAGAACTCGAACCCGTTCTGGTACGACTCGAACGAGAGGGTCGAGGTCGCCTGCACAGGCCCGCCGTTCGTCAGGCCGTAGACGAGGTCGAACGTCCGGAACGCGTCGATCCCGCGAAAGACGGCGGCGAAGACGATCGCCGGCATCAGGAGCGGGAGCGTGAGGTAGCGCGTCCGCTGGAACCAGGTGGCGCCGTCGACCGAGCCGGCCTCGAACACCTCCTGCGGCAGCGCCTGCAGGCGCGCGTAGACGATCACGAACACGAATGGCGTCCACTGCCAGCAGTCGACGAGGATCAGCGTCCGCAATGCGGTCGACGGGTCCGACAGCCAGTGCACGTTGTGGAACCCGAGCCGCTCCGCGATCCAGTTCAGCATTCCCCAGTCCGGGTTCAGGAGCGCGCGCCACATCAGGCCGACGACGATCGGCGTCAGCAGCATCGGCAGGATCAGGATTCCGCGGACGAGCGTCGCGCCCCGTAGCTTCTGGTTGAAGAAGAGCGCGAGCGCCGTCCCGAGCACGACCTGGATCGCCACGCCCGCGAACGTGAACACGACCGTGTGCTCGACCGTCTGCCAGAACGCGTGGTCCGAGAAGAGCTGGCGGTAGTTCCCGAGACCGATCCAGCGCCATGTGTTCCGCTGCGAGTTGTAGTCCTCGAAGGAGCGGACGAGGCTCGTGACGAGCGGGTAGACCGAGAACGCGATCAGGTAGAGGACGGCGGGCCCGACCAGCAGCAGGGCCTCGCCGCGTCGCTGCGCAGGGGCGACGCGGGAGACCCTGCCCCGTTCGACCGCGCCGGCTACGGCCATCGGACACCGGCCCCGCCCGCTACTTCAGGTGACCTCCGCGCTTCAGGACCTCGATCCAGCGGTCGTTCGCCTTCTTGCAGGCGTCCGCCGCGCTCGCGGAGCCTGCGAGGGCGGCGCCGAACTCCTCGGCCGCGTCCGTGATCAGCTCGAACGTCTCGGGGATGTTCGCGATCTCGAGGATCTGCGCCTTCTGGAACACCTTGCCGGCGACCGGAAGGTACGGCAGCGCCTTCGCCATCCTCGGGCTGAAGAAGGTCGAGTTCCGCGTCGGGTCGGTCTGGTATTTGAGCGTCTGGTACTGCTCCCACTCCTTCGAGGTCAGGTAGGTGATGACGGTCCAGGCCGCGTCCTTGTTCTTCGCGTTCTTCGGGATTCCCATCCCCCAGCCGCCGCGCACGGCCTTGCCGCCGGCCGGCGGGACGGCGACGGAGACCTTCGAGGCGACCTTCGAGCTCTTCGGGTTGTAGACCGGGCCTGCGATCGTCGACCAGATCATCATCATCGCCGTCTTCCCGGCGCTGAACGCGTTCGTCGAGACGGTGAAGTCGTACGACAGCGCGCCGGACGGCGCGTACTGCATGCAGTCGACCATGTGCTGGAGCGCCTTCACCGCCTGCGGGCTCGTGAGCCGCGGCGTGTAGTTCTTCGCCTGCGGCGAGCCGCTCATCAGCCTCGCGCCCGGCTGGTTGACGAAGCGCGTGAACCAGTCGCACAGGAACATCGAGACGTCGCCGGACTTCGCGATCATGCTGTTGCCCGCCACGCCCCCGGTGTTCAGCTTCTTCGCGGCGGCGAGGTACGCGGCCCACGTCGTCGGCGGCTTCAGCCCGGCGGCCGCGAAGAGATCCTTGCGGTAGAAGAGCACGACCGACCCGCCGTGCAGACCGGGGATGAGATAGAGGGTCTTGCCGCCGAACCGCTGCTTCGGCACGTCGTAGTAGCCGACGTACTCGAGCTCGCCGGGCGGGAAGTCCTTCGGGAAGTCGTAGCCGGCCGGCGCCTTGCTCAGGTACGGGTTGAGCGGCGTGAACTTGCCGCCGCCGACCATCTGCGTGACGCTGAAGCCGAGCACCATGATCGCGTCGAACGCCGAGCTCGGCGCGTTCAGGTTCTGATTCGCCTTCGTCAGCAGCGGGCCGACCGGCAGGGCCGTGTACTTGAGATCGATGCCGAAGCGGCTCTTGACCTCGCCGACCTTGTCGTGGACGCCCTTGTCGTCTCCCTCGGCCGCGATCAGGAAGTTGACGCTCTGACCCGCGAAGCGGCGCTCCTCGGCCGCCGTCGCCTTGCCGGCGCCCGCGAGGATCGCGCCGATCGTGCCCGCCGAGAGGCCGAGCGCCGTGGCCCGCCTGACGAAGTCCTGCCGGCTCATCCGCCCCGTGACGAGCCCCTCGATCGCATCCATTGTCGCCAGGTCCTTGCGATCGATGCTCTCGCTCATCTCTTCCCTCCTTCGTCGGAGTCGCGCCCGTGCCCTACGGCCGCGGCGCGAACTTACTACTTGAGTGGTAGGACGTCAATGACGCGGGCCTAGGCGGTCAGGTAGCCGTCGTCGACGAGGAGCGTGTGGCCGGTCACGCGCGCCGACGCGTCGCTCGCGAGGAAGATCGCGGCGCCGACCATCTCCCTGGGCAATATCAGCTCCTTCCGTAGCATCCGGGCCTGGATGAAGTCGCTCGTCACCGACGACTGCTTCGCCCGCGCCCGCGTCAGCGGCGAGTCGCAGAGGCCCGGTGCGATCGCGTTCACGCGGACGCCGCGGTCGATCCACTCGAGCGCGAGGATCCGCGTGAGATTGAGGACCGCGCCCTTGCTCGCGTTGTAGGCGCTCGCGTGCGGGTACGCGATGAAGGCGCCGATCGAGGCGAGGTTGACGATGCTGCCGGAGCCCTGCGCGAGCAGCTTGCGGCCGAACGCCTGGCACGGGAGGTACGTGCCCTTGAGGTTGAGGGCGATGATCCGGTCGAACTGCTCCTCGGGGAACTCCTCCGCCGGCGAGCGGTACGCCATCCCGGCGCTGTTGACCAGCACGTCCGCGCGGCCGAGCTCGGCGACGACGCGGTCGGCGAGCGCGTCGACCGCGGCCTTCTGCGTCACGTCGCACGCCATCGCGACCGCCTCGCCGCCCTGCTCCCCGATCGTCTGGACGGTTCGCGCCGCGCCCTCGTCGTTGACGTCGACGACGACCAGCCGTGCACCGGCCTGCGCGAGGCCCTTCGCCATCGCGGCGCCGAGCCCGCTGCCGCCGCCCGTGACGACGGCCACCCGGCCGTCGAGCCGGAAGAGGCTGTCGACGTAGCCCGCCGGGACCTCGAAGACGGGGTCCCAGGAGTCGTCAGTCGAGGCCATAGCTCGTCTCCGCGAGCCGCTTCGCGCCGTCGGCCGTGACGGCGGCGTCGTCCTCCCAGCGGAAGCCGCCGAGGCCGTCCTCGTAGATCCCCGGCTCGGTAACGATCACCATCCCCTCCTCGAGCACGTGGTCGCTGCCGGGCACGAGCTGCGGCCGCGACTCGTGATAGCGGAAGCCCGTGCCGTGGCCGGTGTGATGCGGGAACTGCGTGAACCCGGCCGCGGCGACGACGGCGCGGGAGGCCGCGTCGACCTCGCCGCCGGTCGCCCCGGGCCGCGCGGCGGCCAAGGCCGCGTCTGCGGCCTCGCGCACGGCTGCGAGCGCCTGGCGCTGCTGGTCGGTCGCCCTGCCGGCGACGATCGTCCGCGTGTGATCCGACCAGTAGCCGTCGGCGCAGGTGCCGAGCTCGAGCATGACGACCTCGTCGGGCTCGATCCGGCGGTCCCGGTGGAGGAAGTACTGCCAGCCGTTCGCCGTCTCGGGGCCGGACCACACGGTCGCGTAGGCCCGGACGGTGCGCGTGCCCTCGTAGCCGTGTCCTTTCGAGACGATCGCCGACTCGACCGCCGCCGCGACCTCGGCCTCCGTCCGTCCGGCGACGGCGTGCTCCTTGAACGCGTCGAGCCCGAGCTTCGCGATCTCGTTCGTGACGCGCAGCCGATCGAGGTCGTGCGCCGTCTTGACGGCCCGGATCGCCTCGAGCGCCGGCGTCACGTCGACGAGCCGATCGGTCGCGAACGCCGCGCGGAGGAGGGCGCGCGTACCGCTCGCGACCGCGTTCGGCTCGCCGTCGAGGCGCGGCGGCGAGAGCGCCTCGAACGAACCCTCGAACCCGATCGCCCTGCCGGCGACGCCCTGCTCGCGGGCGAGCTCGCGCAGGAGCCGCTCGATCGCCACCGGCGCGGGCTCGCCGTCGAGGCGGATCGCCGGGAAGCCGCGCACGTCGCCGGCGAAGCGGCTGCGTGCCTCCGCCTCCTCGTACTCGGGCACGAGCAATGCCGCCTCGCCCTCCCGCGGTACGACCGCCAGGCCGAGCCCGCCGATCTGTACCCAGTAGCCGGTCGCGAGCAGGACGTTCTCCGCCAGCCGCAGGAGGATCGCCTCGACGCCCTGCCCGGCCATCGCGGCCTGCAGCTGCTCGATCCGCGTCACGCGGGCACCTGCTCGAGCACCTGGCGGATGCCCGCGACGACGTCCTCGACCTGCGGCAGCACCTCGCGCTCGAGCGTCGAGGCGTACGGAATCGGCGTGTCCTTGGCGGTCACCCGGACGGGCGCCGCGCGGAGCGCGTCCCACGCCGCGTCGACGACGCGCGCGACGACCTCGCTCGCGAAGCCGCCGGCGCGCGCGCCCTCGCTGACGACCACGAGCCGGCCCGTCTTCCGGATGGACGCCTCGATCGCTTCGAGGTCGAGCGGCTTCAGCGTCCGCACGTCGATCACCTCGAGCTCGATGGCCTCGCGTGCGAGCTGCCGGCCCGCCTGCAGCGCGAGGTGGACGCCCTGCCCGTACGCGACGACCGTCGCGTCGGTGCCCTCGCGCTTCACGTCGGCCACGCCGAGCGGGACCGTGTACTCGCCTTCGGGGACGGGTCCGCGGCGGCCGTAGAGGAGGCGCTTCTCGAGGAAGACGACCGGGTTCGGCTCGCGGATGGCGCTCTTCAGCAGGCCCTTGGCGTCGGAGGGCGTGGACGGCATGACGACGATCAGGCCCGGCACGTGGACGAACCAGGCCTCGAGCGACTGGGAGTGTTGCGCGGCCATCCCGATCCCGTTCGAGATCGGCCCGCGGATCACGAACGGGACCGAGACGCGCCCTCCCGACATGTAGCGCCACTTCGCGGCGTGGTTGACGACCTGGTCCATCGTCAGCGTCACGAAGTCGGAGATCTGGAGCTCGACGACGGGCCGGCAGCCGACGATCGCGGCGCCGACGCCCGAGCCGGCGATCGCCGCCTCCGAGATCGGCGAGTCGATCACCCGCTGCGGCCCGAAGCGGTCGAGCAGCCCGGCCGTCACCTGGAAGAGCCCGCCGAGCTCGGCGATGTCCTCACCGATCACGAGCACCGTCGCGTCGCGCTCCATCTCCTCGTGGAGCGCCTCGTTCAGCGCCTCGCTCATCGTCAGCTCGCGCTCGCTCATGGCCGCCAGGGCACGTCTTCTTCGGCGGTGTCCCGGGGCCAGGCCCCCGGACCTGTCCGAAACAGGCGATTCTCCGCCTTGCGAGCGGGCCCGCGCCGAACCCAAGTATGACGGAAGTGTGACTTCGGCAGTCCGCGGGGCCAGGCCCCTGTGGACCGCCCGACGCTCACGAGAGCCTCCCCGGGGCGGTCCAGTCGCTCGGCGCGTAGACGTCCTCGACCTCCTGGCCGGCCGCCGGGCGCGGCGACTCGAGCGCCCACGCGACCGCGTCCTCGACCTCCTGCTTGGCCCGAGCCTCGAGCTCCTGGAGGCGCGACTCCGGCACGCCGTCGGCCGCGAGGTGGCGCGCGAACCGGAGGATCGGGTCGCGCGCGCGCCACTCGTCGAGCTCCGCGGGGTTGCGGAGGTCGGTCTGCGTCGCGGCCGAGTGGGGCGTGATCCGGTAGCTCTTCGCCTCGATCAGCGTCGGCCCGTCGCCGGCGCGGGCGCGCGCGACCGCCTCGCCCGCGACCGAGCGCATCTCGAGCACGTCGTTCCCGTCGGCGACGACGCCAGGGAAGCCGTAGCCGGCGGCCCGGTCGGCGATGTTCGCGATCCGCGTCGACGCGCTCACGGGCGTCGAGATCGCCCACTGGTTGTTCTCGCAGACGAAGACGACCGGCGCGGCGAGCACCGCCGCGAGGTTGGCGGCCTCGTGGAGGAGCCCCTGGTTCGACGCGCCGTCGCCGAAGAAGCAGACGACGACGCCGTCCTGGCCCCTCAACCGGAGCCCGTGCGCGGCGCCGACTGCGATCGCCGTCGAGCCCGCGACGATGGCGTCCGCGCCGAGCATCCCGTGCTCCATCGCGGTGATGTGCATGCTGCCGCCCTTGCCGCGGCAGTAGCCGCCCTCGCGGCCGAGGATCTCGGCCATCATCCGGGGGAGCTCGAGGCCCTTCGCGATGCAGTGGCCGTGGCCGCGGTGCGTGCTCGTGATGTAGTCGCGCGGACCGAGCGCCGAGCAGACGCCGACGGCGACCGCCTCCATGCCGATGTACGGGTGGACGGAGCCGCGGATGAGCTTCTCCTCGAAGAGCGCCATCGAGCGCGTCTCGAAGGCGCGGATGCGCCACATCTGGACGAGCAGCTCTTCGAGCGCGCCCACGCCCGGCGCGACGGCGGGCGCCGCCATCAGCCCTCCTCGATGACGGCGATCGTGTCGCCGACGCGGATCTCGTCGCCCTCGACCGCGATGATCGATTGGAGGACGCCGGAGACCGGCGCCTCGACCTCCTGCGTGACCTTTTCGGCCTCGACCTCGACGATCAGCTCGCCGGCGACGATCTCGTCGCCCTCGCGCTTGAGCCAGCGGGAGATCGTGCCGTACTCCTGCTCCTCCGAGACCGGCTCAAGCTTCAGCTCCACGGCCACGGTCGGACGACGCTATACCACTCCGGTAGTAGCGTCAAGCTGGCTTCGTACCCAGGCCTCGAGGCCGCCAGCGGCGATCAGGTCTCGGAGGAACGGCGGGAGCCCGCGCGCGGCGTGAGGCGTGCCGTCGACGTCCACGCTGCCCTGTTCGAGGTCGAGCACGAGCTCCGCGTCCGGCCGGGCAATGTCGACCGCCTCCGGGCAGACGACGACCGGCAGCCCGAGGTTCACGCAGTTGCGGGCGAAGATCCGCGCGAAGCTACGGCCGACGAGGAACCGGATTCCGGACGCCTTCATCGCCTGCGGGACGTGCTCGCGCGAGGAGCCGGCTCCGAAGTTCGCGCCGACGACGAGCGCCGTCTCGCCGCCGAGCCGGTCGCGCAGCGACGGGTCGAGTCCTTCGAAGAGGTAGCGGGTCATGTCCGACACGTCGGTGACGTTCAGGTACGTGCCCGGGTAGAGCACGTCCGTGTCCACGTCGTCCCGGGGGATCAGGACAGCGCGGCCTTCCAGCCTCATTCGAGCAAGCTCGCCGGGTGCACGATCTCTCCCGCCACGGCCGCCGCGGCCGCGACCCAGGCGTTCGCGAGGCAGACCTCGGAGTCACCTGAGCCCATCCGGCCCCGGAAGTTGCGGTTCGTCGTCGCGAGCGCGCGCTCGCCGGCGGCGAGGACGCCCATGCCGCCCCCGAAGCAGGCGCCGCACGTCGGCGTCGAGACCATCGCGCCCGCCTCGACGAAGGCGTCGAGCAGGCCTTCGGCCAGCGCCTCGCGGTAGATGCGCTGCGACGCCGGGACGACGATCATCCGCGTGCGCGGGTGCACCGTGCGGCCGCGAAGGACGTCGGCGACCTGGCGCAGATCGGTCATCGTCCCGTTCGAGCAGTTGCCGACGTAGACCTGGTCGATCCGGAGGCCGCGTGCCTCGTCGACCGGGACGACGTTGCCCGGCGAGTGCGGGAGCGCGACGAGCGGCCGGAGTGCGGCGAGGTCGATCGCGACCGTGCGGGCGTAGTCGGCGTCGGGGTCCGAGCCGTCGGCGTGCCACGGCCGGTCGGTGCGGCCTTCGAGGTAGGCCTTCGTGGTCTCGTCGGCCGGGAACAGACCTGTCTCGGCGCCGGCCTCGACGGCCATGTTCGCGACGGCCAGTCGCTCGTCGATCGTCAGCCGCGCCGCGCCGGGGCCGACGAACTCCAGCACCGCGCCGGTCCCGCCGCCGACGCCGATCTCCGCGATGACGGCGAGGATTACGTCCTTGCCGGTGACGAACGGCCGCTGCTCGCCCGTGAGCTCGACCCGGATCGTCGCCGGGACGGCCTGCCAGAAGCGGCCGGTGGCGAGGCAGGCGGCGATGTCCGTCGAGCCGAGGCCGGTGCCGAAGGCGCCGAGCGCCCCGTGCGTGCACGTGTGCGAGTCGCCGCCGGCGACGACGGAGCCGGGGACGACCCAGCCCTCCTCGACGAGCACGGAATGCTCGATGCCGCCGCGCCCCTGGGCGTAGAACGCGACGCCCTGCCGCTCGCACCAGTCGGCGAGGAGCTTCTGGAGCTCGGCCGAGCGCGTGTCCTTGGCGGGGACGAAGTGGTCGGGGACGACGACGACCTTCGCCGGGTCGAAGACGCGGTCGGCCCCCATGCGCTCCATCGCCCGGAAGGCCATCGGGCCGGAGATGTCGTTGGTCATGACGACGTCGCACTCGATCATGAGCACGTCGCCGGGCCGCACGTCGTCGGTGTCGGAGTGGGCGAGGAGGATCTTCTCGGCGAGGGTGTGCGGCACGCACTCACCCTACTACCTCGGTAGTTCGGGAGAAAGGGTGCGCAGGCGAGTCCGCCCGGCGCCAACCCCCCCACGTCCCCACCCTGGGTGGGGAAGTCAGAGCCACCCGCCACCCGTCGAAGACGCTACCGCCCCCCTCCGTGCGTGGCCAGAGCGGAAGCGTGCCGATGTCGCAAATCTTCGTCCACAGCCACGTCCGGAGCGGACGCGCCGCGGACTCAGAAGCTCTTGACGGCGAGATAGCCGCCGTCGGCGACGATCGTGGCGCCCGTGACGTAGCTCGCCGCGTCGGACGCGAGGAAGGAGACGACGCGGGCGATCTCGTCCGGGGAGCCGATGCGGCCGAGGGCGTTCGCGCCGGCGACGCGCTCGAGGAACGCATCCGCCTCTTCGAGGTTCATCCCCGAGAGGTCGCGCCGCAGCATCGGCGTGTCGATCGTTCCGGGCGCGACGGCATTCACGCGGATGCCGTCGCGGCCGACCTCCGGGGCGAGGGCGCGCGCCGCCGCGATCAGACCCGCCTTCGCCGCCGCGTACGGGACGCAGCCGGGCAGCGTCACGAACGCCTGCACCGACGAGACGAAGACGATGCTGCCGCCGCCGCGTTCGCGCAGCGCGGGAATCGCGGTTCGCGCACAGAGCAGCGCCCCGCGCAGGTCGGTGTCGAGGACGAGGTCGATCTGCTCGTCCGTCATCTGCTCGAAGGGGACGTAGGTCGAGACGGCGGCGTTTGCGATCATCACGTCGAGGCCGCCGAGCGACGAGCGGGCCCGGTCGAGCAGCAGCGCCACGTCCGCGGCCTGCCTCACGTCGCCGACGATCGCCAGACAGGACGGGCCGGCTGCCGTCACCGTCTCGGCCAGCCCGTCGGCCGAGACGTCCCCGGCCACCACCGACGCACCGCAGGCGCAGAGCTCCACCGCGATCGCGCGTCCGATCCCGGACCCCGCCCCGGTGACCGCCGCGACCTTGCCGACGAGGTCGGGGCGGCTCACGCCGGAGCCGCCCCGAACCGCGAGATCGTTACTTCCCGAGCCAGGTGTTGACCTTCTTCGGGTTCGCCTTGACCCACTGCTCCGCCGCCTTTGCCGGGTCCATGTGCTTCCCGGCGATCAGGTTGGCGACGAAGTTCTGGTCGTCGTTCGTCCACTGCCACCGCTTCAGCATCGCGTAGGCGGGCGAGCCGCTCTTCGCGAACTTGGCGCTGAAGACCTTGTTCAGCGGATACGTGTCGTAGGCGCACTTGTACTGGTTGACGTTGCCGCCGGACTTCGCGTCGTCCTTGCAGCCTTTGAAGCGCGCCGGCAGCTTCACCTCCGCGAGCTGGTACGCACTGTTCAGGTACTGCGGCGTGTACCAGTAGAAGATCACCGGCTTCTTCTGCTTGTAGAGCTGCGTCCAGCGAGCCACCTGGGCCGGCTCGGCGCCGACGCTCACGAACTTGAAGTTCAGGTGGAGCGCCTGGATCAGCTGCTGATCCTTCTGGACGTAGGACGGGTCGCCGCCGAGGAACATGCCCTGCGAGCCGGACTCCGGGCTCTTGAAGAGCGTCTCCTTGCCCTTCAGGCCCGTCCAGGTCTTGAACTCGGGGTGCTGCTTCATCAGGTACGCCGGGATGTACCAGCCGATGTGGCCGTTGACGCCGTTCGACCCGCCCATCACGGACGTGTGCTGCTTCTGGATGTACTGCCTGTACTGGTCGACGTGTTGCCAGTCCTCGAGCACCGCGTCGACCTTCCCGTCCGCCATCGCCTGGTAGACGGGGATCTCCGCGATCTGCGTGATCTTCACCGAGCAGCCGAGATCCTTCTCGAGCACGTACTTCGCGACGTAGGTGTTGGCCGTCGAGCCGGCCCACGCCTGCTCGTTCAGCGTCACCGTCCCGCACTTCGCGGCCCGGCCGGCGAATGCAGTGCCGCCCGCGATCAGCGCGGCGGCGCCCGCGAGCGCGACCACCCCCGCGACGAACCACAACCCGCGCTTCCTCATCCGTCCCTCCTTGTCGACGCCTGCACTACCGAAACCGTTGCCGCGGCCGCCGGTTCCCGCGCGTGACGCGGTCGAGCGCGATCCCGAGCGCCAGGATCGCGACCGACGCCACGACGCCGTGGCCGAACTCGTTCCGCTGGAGGCCCTGCGCAACCTCGTAGCCGAGCGCGCCCGAGCCGACGAGGCCGCCGATCACGACGACCGCCAGCACCATGATGATCCCCTGGTTGACGCCGAGCATGATCGCGTCGCCGGCGAGCGGGACCTTCACCTTCTGCAGCACCTGCCTGCGCGTCGCGCCGAACGCGCCTGCCGCCTCGACCGTGTCGGGCGAAACCTCGCGGATCCCCGCGGCGACGAGCCGGATCACCGCCGGCGCCGCGTAGAGCACTGCCGCGATCACTCCGGGGACGATCGAGACGGGCATCAGGTAGATGAACGGGATGATGTAGACGAGCTGCGGCAGCGTTTGCAGCACGTCGAGCACCGGTCGCAAGAGCTGCTCGAAGCGTCGACTCTCGCCGGCCCAGACGCCGAGCGCGAAGCCGATCACGACCGCGATCGCGATCGAGACGAGCACCTGCGACGCCGTGCTCATCGCCGGCTCCCACTCGCCGAGCAGGCCGATCAGCGCGAGCATCGAGAGCGTGATCAGCGCCGGCCGAAGGCCGCTCAGCAGGTACGCGATCGCGGAGAGGCCGACCGCCATCACCGGGAACGGCGTCTCGACGAAGAAGTTGTTCAGCGGCTCGAGCCCGTACTGGACGACGAAGTTGCCGACCGGGTTCGTGATGTGGAAGACGAACGTCGACGGGTTCTGCACATAGTCGAGCGCGTTCTGGACGTAGTGCAGGAGCCAGCCCTGCGCCGTGTAGCGGCTGTAGACGTCGCCCGCGTCGAACGCATAGCCGAGCCCGGCGGCGAGCCCGACGCCTGCGGCTGCCGCGGCCGTCGCGTAGCGCAGCCGCCGGCGCTTGGTCTCGTCGAGGTGGCGCCGGGCCGGATCGGTCCGCTCGGCCATCGACTGCGTGGCCCGATCGAGCGCGATCGCCATGATCACGATCGCGGCGCCTGCGAGGATCGCGAGCGCGGGGTTCGAATAGAGCCCGTTCGTCACGCGGTCGCCGAGGCCCTGGCCGCCGATCAGGCCGGCGATGACGACCATCGAGAGCGCGAAGAGGATCGTCTGGTTGACGGCGAGCAGGAGCATCCGGCGGGCGAGCGGCAGCTGCACCTTGAGGAGCAGCTGGAGCCGCGTCGCGCCCATCGCCTGGGCCGCCTCCACCGTGTTCGCCGGCACGCGGCGGATCCCGAGCGCCGTGATCCGGATCGCCGGCGGGACGGAGTAGATCATCGTCGTCACCACCGCCGCGCCCGGCCCGACCGAGAAGAGGATCACGACCGGCATCAGGTACGCAAACGCCGGAACGATCTGCATCGCGTCCAGCACCGGCGTGATCGCCTTCATGAACCGGTCGGAGCGTCCGGCGAGCACGCCGAGCGGCATCCCGACGAGGAGCGAGAGCGCGACCGCCGCGAACGTCAGTGCGAACGTCTCGTCGCACTCGGTCCAGAGGCCCATCGCGGCGAACGCCACGAACGCGGCCAGCACTCGCGCCGCCGTGCGCACGGTGCCGAAGCGCAGGACGACGAGGACGCCGAGCGCCGTCGTTCCGGCCCAGGTCAGCTTCTCGAAGAAGGACGTCAGCCACGAGACGAGGTCGTCGAGGAACGACGCGAAGCCGTTGAAGATGTCGAAGACGACGCTCGGGTTCGTCGCGTTGCGGTTCGTGCTGAGCCAGTTCTGGAAGTTGTCGAGATAGCGGCCGAGCGAATCCCAGACGAGCGACGACGGCCAGACGAGCTGGTTCTTCCAGCCGAAGAACGCGACGAGCAGCGCGACGATGACCCCTGCGACGAGCCCGAAGCGGCCGCGCCACCAGGGTCGCGGCAGGGCCGGGGCGGCTGCGATGCGCTCGACGGCGACCGACACGTCTACTCCCGCTCGCCGGCGATCGCGCGCAGGACGCCGTCGCGGTCGACGACGCCGAGGACGGTGCCGTTCTCGACCGCGCAGCACGGGCGCTCGCTCGCGGCGATCACCGGCACGGCGTCCCGGACCGTCGTCGACACGTCGAGCCTCGGCCCGTCGAGCTCGCCGGCCTCCGGTTCGCGCATGATCCACCGCAGCGTCAGGACGTGGCTCTTCGGGATGTCACGGACGAAGTTGAGGACGTAGTCGTCCGCCGGCGAGCCGACGAGCTCCTCCGGCGTGCCGACCTGGACGAAGCGGCCGTCGCGCATGATCGCGATCCGGTCGCCGAGCCGGAGCGCTTCGGGCAGGTCGTGCGTGATGAAGACCATCGTCTTCCCCGTCTCCTCCTGGAGGCGGATCACCTCGTCCTGCATGTCGCGCCGGATCAGCGGGTCGAGCGCGCTGAACGGCTCGTCGTAGAGCATCACCTTCGGGTCGACCGCGAACGCGCGCGCGAGGCCGACGCGCTGCTGCATCCCGCCCGAGAGCTGGTCGGGGAACTGGTTCGCCGCGTCCTCGAGGCCGACGAGCCGCAGCACGTCGCGTGCCCGTGCGAGCCGCTGCGCGCGCGGGACGCCCTGCACCTCGAGCCCGAACGCCGCGTTGTCGAGCACGCGCCGGTGTGCGAGCAGGCCGAAGTGCTGGAAGACCATCGACGAGGTGTGCCGGCGCAGGTGCCTCAGCTCCGCCGGAGTCGCGGCGGTGACGTCGCGGCCGTCGATCTCGATCGTCCCGGCCGTCGGCTCGATCAGCCGGATCAGCGTCCGCACGAGCGTCGACTTGCCCGAGCCGGACAGGCCCATGACGACGAAGACCTCGCCTGGCCAGACGTCGAGCGAGATGTCGCGGACGGCGGCCACGCAGCCGGTCTTCGCCCGGAGCTCGCCGCGCGGCAGGTCGGCGTCGGGCGTGCCGACGATCTGCTCCGCGCGCGGGCCGAACACCTTCCAGAGGCCCTGCGCGCGGATTAGCGGCGAGCCGTTGCGCTCGACCCCGTGCGCGGTGGCGCCGGCCGGCCCGGCCGCGGCCGTCATCGCCATACCGTACTCGAGTCTCGGGGCGGGCTCGCGCTCGTGCGGCTTGTATATCAGTCTTGCGACGACTTGTCTATCTGAAGTAAGGTTGCGCGCGATGAGGGTCGAGGGCGCCGTCCTGACGCCTCCGCTGGAGGCGAGCTCGCTCGCCGAGCGGGCGTACTACGCGATCCGCGACCTGATCGTGTCGCTCGAGCTGGCGCCGGGCGCCGTCATCGACGAGCGCGAGCTGATGGGCCGCGTCGGCGCGGGGCGGACACCCGTCCGCGAGGCGCTTCGCCGGCTCGCGCAGGAGCGGCTCGTCGAGGTGTACCCGCGACGAGGCATGTTCGTGACGAGCGTCGAGATCCACGACCTCGCGTCGCTCTCCGAGGTGCGGACCGTGCTCGAGAGCCACTGCGCACGGCTCGCCGCGGAGCGCGCCTCGGACTCCGACCGGGCCGAGCTCGACGCGCTGATCGGCCAGCTCGACGCGGGCGCCGGTCTCGGCCAGCGCGCGCTGATGGAGCTCGACCATCGCATCCACCGGCAGGTCTACCGCTGCGCGCACAACCACTTCCTCGAGACGACGCTCGAGGAGTACTACGCGCTCGCGCTGCGGATCTGGTTCCTCGCGCTCGATCGCGGCGTCGAGCTGCGAGGCGCCGTCCTCGAGCACCGCGAGCTGCTCGAGACGATCCGCGCGGGCGAAGCCGTACGGGCGGAGGACGCCATGCGCGCTCACGTCCTCGGCTTCGAGCAGGAGATCCGGCGAGTCCTGGTGGGCGGGGCGTGAGCGCCGGGCCACGCGCTGGGGCCTGGCCACGCGCTGGGGCCTGGCCCCCCGGACTGCGAAAGACACACTTCCGTCACACCCGGGTGCGGCGCGAGCCCGCTCCGGAAGCGGGGAATCGGCTATTTCGGACACGTCTGGGGGCCTGGCCCCGAGGTTCTGCGGCTCGCACACGTCCGTTCGGGACAGGAGGCGCCCCGTGAGGAACGGGCTGCCTTCCGCCGCTCGCGCCGTCGTGATCGGTTGCGGCATCGTCGGGAACAGCCTCGCGTACCACCTCGCGCGGCTCGGCTGGCGCGACCTCGTCCTGCTCGACAAGGGCCCGCTGCCGAACCCGGGCGGCTCGACCGGCCACGCCTCGAACTTCATCTTCCCGGTCGACCACTCGAAGGAGATGACCGCGCTGACGCTCGACTCGATGCGCCAGTACGAGGAGCTCGGCGTCTTCACCGAGAGCGGCGGGATCGAGGTCGCGCGCACGGAGCCGCGCCTCCAGGAGCTCGCGCGCCGCAGCTCGTCGGCGAAGGCGTGGGGCGTCGAGGACGTCGCCATCCTCACCCCGCACGAGGTGAGGGAGCGAGTGCCCTTCATCGAGGAGTCCGTGATCCTCGCCGGCTTCTGGACGAAGAGCGTCGGCGTCGTCGACTCGCTCCGCGCGGGAACGCTCATGCGCGAGCGCGCCCGAGACGACGGCGCCCTGACGGTCTCGGCCAACACGGAGGTGCTCGGGATCGACGTCGAGCGCGGCCGGATCCGCCGTGTCCGCACGACCCGAGGCGACGTCGAGACGGAGATCGTGGTGATCTGCTGCGGCGTCTGGAGCCCGCGCCTCGCGCGGATGGCCGGCGCGTCGATCCCGCTCACGCCCGCCGTCCACCAGATGATCGACGTCGGCCCGGTGCCGCGCTTCGCCGGTGCCGCGGGCGGCATCGAGTGGCCGATCGTCCGCGACATGGACACGAACATGTACGAGCGCCAGGACGGGACCGGCCTCGAGATCGGCTCGTACGCGCACCGCGCGATCCTCTACGAGCCCGAGGACCTGCCCTCGGTCGACGAGGCGGCGCTGTCGCCGACGGAGTTCCCGTTCACGCAGGACGACTTCACGCTCCAGATGGAGCAGGCGCTCGAGCTGATGCCGGAGATCGTCGGCGACGAGTCGGTCGGCATCAAGTACGCGATCAACGGGATCCTCTCGCTGACGCCCGACGGGCTGCCGCTCCTCGGCGAGACGCCCGAGGTGAAGGGTCTCTGGTCGGCCGCGGCGGTCTGGGTCAAGGAGGGGCCGGGCGTCGGCCGGGCGGTCGCCGAGTGGATGACGCACGGCGAGTCCGAGATCGACCTGCAGTCGTCCGACGTCGCGCGCTTCTACGACTGCCAGAAGACCACAGCACACGTCAAGGCCAGAACGGCCGAGGGCTTCAACAAGACGTACGGAATCGTCCATCCGGCCGAGCAGTGGGAGTCGAACCGCGGGCTGCGGCTGCCTCCGTTCCACGAGCGCGAGCGCGCGCTCGGCGCCGTCTTCTTCGAGGCCGCCGCGTGGGAGCGGCCTCAGTGGTACGAGTCGAACGCGCCGCTCCTCGAGGAGTACGGCGACCGGATCACCCGCCGCGAGGCCGAATGGGAGTCGCGCTGGTGGTCGCCGATCGTCAACGCCGAGCACCTGGCGATGCGCGAACGGGCGGCGATGTTCGACCTCAGCGCGTTCTGCATCTTCGACGTGACCGGGCCGGGCGCGCTCGAGGCCGTCCAGCGCGTGGCGATGCGCCAGCAGGACGTGCCGGTCGGCCGCGTCGTCTACACGCCCGTGCTCACGCCGGGCGGCGGGTTCCGCTCCGACCTGACGATCATGCGGCTCGGCGAGGAGCGCTTCCGCGTCGTCACGGGCGGCGCGCACGGGATGGCCGACCTCAAGTGGTTCAGGGACCACCTGCCCGGGGACGGCTCGGCGCAGATCGCCGACCTCACGTCCGCCTGGACGACGCTCGGCCTCTGGGGCCCGCGGGCGCGCGACATCCTCGCCTCGACGACGGGCGCGGACGTCTCGAACGAGGCCTTCCCCTTCGCCACGTGCCGCTTCGCCGAGGTCGGGCCCGTGCCGGTGCTCGCGTCGCGGATCTCGTACGTGGGAGACCTCGGCTGGGAGCTCTACGTCCCGATGGAGCAGGGCGCGCGGCTGTGGGACGTGCTCTGGGAGGCGGGGGAGCCGCACGGGCTCGTGCCCGCGGGGATCGGCGTCTACGGGACGACCGGCCGGATCGAGAAGTGCTACCGCGCCTTCGGGTTCGAGCTCGACGCGGAGTACGACGTGGTCGAGGCCGGGATGGCGTGGGGCACGGTCAAGCCGCAGGACTTCGTCGGCAAGGAGGCGCACGTTCGCCACCGCGAGCAGGAGCCGGCGGCGCACCTGTGCACGCTGACGGTCGAGGACCACCGGTCGGCGAGCGGCGTGAAGCGGTACATGCTGGGCCGCGAGCCGATCCTGACGCGCCGCGGTGAGCGGATCGTCGACGCGAAGGGGCGTGGGTCGTTCGTGACGTCCGCGGGCGCGGCGCCGTCGCTCGGCAAGCACGTGCTGCTCGCGTACCTCCCGCCGGAGCACGCGAACGAGGGCGAGCAGCTCGCCGTCGAGTACCTCGGCGAGCGTTACCCGGTGACGGTCGAGGTCGTCGGCTCGCGACCGCTGTTCGACCCCGAGAACACCCGCGTCCGCTCGTGAGGGTCCTGGTCTGCGTCAAGCGGGTGCCGCTCACGGGTGGGCGGATCGTCCTCACGGCGGACGAGCAGGCGATCGAAACGAGGCATCTGGGCTTCACGATCAGCCCGCACGAGGAGTGCGGCGTCGAGGAGGCCGTGCGGCTCGTCGAGCGGCACGGGGGCGAGTCGGTCGTGCTGACGCTCGGGCCGGCGGAGGCCGTCGAGCAGCTGCGCGAGTGCCTCGCGCTCGGCGCCGACCGGGCGATCCACCTCGTCACGGACGGCGAGGAGTGGGATCCGCAGGCGACGGCCGCCGCGATCGTCGACGCCGTCCGCGCGGAGGAGCCGTTCGACCTGATCCTCTTCGGCAACGAATCGGCCGACGCGGGCAACTACCAGGTCGGGATTCGCGTCGCGTACGCGCTCGGGCGGCCGTGCGTGACAGGGCTCAAGGGGATCTCCTTCGAGGACGGACACGTCCGCTGCGAGCGCGAGGTGCCGGGCGGGCGCGACGTCTACCGGGTGCCGACGCCCGCCGTCCTGACCGTGCTCGAGGGGCTCAACCTCCCGCGGTACCCGTCCGTTCCGGCCAAGCTCCGCGCCGGACGCAAGCCCGTTGCGGAGAGCCGGCCCGCGCGGCCGGCGCCGCGGCTCGAGAAGCTTCGGCTCGTCGTCCCGGAGGGCCAGGGCAAGAAGGCCGAGATCCTCGGCCGCGGCCCGGAGGCGGCGCCCGCCGTCCTCGACGTCCTGCGGCGGCTGGGGGTCGCGTGATCCTCGCCCTCGTCGAGCCCGATGACGAGCTGTCGCTGCAGGCGCTCGCGCTCGCCCGCGGCCTCGGCTCGCCGGTGCACGCCGTCTCGGTGGGGCCGGCGGAGGTGGCGGTCGACGTCCTGCACGTGGCCCGGATCGACGGCTCGTACGCGCCGGGAGCGTGGGCGGCGGCGGTCTGCGAGCTCGTCGACCGCCTGGCGCCGGAGGCGGTCGCCGCCGCGGGCTCCGACCTCGGCAACGAGGTGATGGCGCACGTCGCGGCGCGGCTCGACCTGCCGCTCGCCGCGAACTGCACCGAGGTGCGCGGCGACGAGGTGACCCGGATCCGCTGGGGCGGCAGCCTGCTCGAGGAGGCGCGGCTCCACGCGCCGCTCCGCCTGCTGACGGTCGCGCCTCATTCGCTCGCCGCAGAACCGGCCGGGGCGCCGACCGAGGTCGAGGAGTTCACGCCGGAGCTGTCCGACGCGGACCTGGCTGTCCGCGTCCTCGAGCGTGTCTCGACGGCGACCGGCGGCGTCTCGCTCGCCGAGGCGAAGGTCGTCGTCTCGGGCGGCCGCGGCGTCGGCTCGGCCGAGGGTTTCGCGATCCTCGAGGAGCTCGCCGGGCTGCTCGGCGCGGCGGTCGGGTGCTCGCGCGTCGTCACGAGCGCGGGCTGGCGGCCGCACTCGGACCAGGTCGGCCAGACCGGCACGAAGGTCTCGCCCGACCTCTACATCGCCTGCGGGATCAGCGGTGCGACGCAGCACATCGCCGGCTGCAAGGGCGCGAAGCGGATCCTCGTCGTGAACGAGGACGAAGAGGCGCCGATCCTGTCGAGCGCGGACTACGCGGTGATCGGCGACCTGCACGCGATCGTGCCCGCGATCTCCGGCGAGCTGCGAAAGGCGCGAGGCTCGTAGACGTCGTCGCCGGCGCGCTCGGCCTGACCGCGCTCGCATCGGTCGCGGGTGCGGTGTTCGCGCGGCGCGCGCTCTTCCTCTGGCAACTCGTCCGGCGCGGCCAGCCGTCGGACCGCTCGGGCGACCTCGGCCGGCGCGTCCGCGCCGAGGCGGTCGTCGTCCTCGGCCAGCGCAAGCTCCTGCAGCGGCTCGTGCCGGGGCTGATGCACGCGTTCGTCTTCTGGGGCTTCCTCGTCCTCTTCCCCACGATCCTGCTCGCGGCCGTCTCCGCGGTCGATCGGAACCAGACGATCCCCTGGCTCGGCCGGCAGGGCTGGTTCATGACGCTCGCCGACGTCTTCGTGATCCTCGTGCTCGCCGGCGTCGCGACGGCGTTCGTCATCCGCAAGGTCGTGCGGCCGCGCCGGTTCGAGGGTTCGCACCTCGGCGAGGCCGACCTGATCCTCGCGTGGATCGCCGCCGTCGTGCTGACCCTGCTCTGCTGGCACGCCGCGCGGATCGAAGCCGGGCTCGCCGAGTGGCCGCGGCACTGGTCGTTCCTCTCGGACGCCCTCGCGCCGGCCTTCCCGCGCACGGACTACCTAGAGCGGACGTTCGTCTGGGCGCACCTCTGCGTCGTCTTCGGCTTCCTCGCGTACCTGCCGCACTCGAAGCACCTGCACATCGCGACCGCGGCGGTGAACGTGTTCTTCTCGCGCACGCGTGCGCGAGGGAGGCTGGAGCCGCTCCGCTTCGACCTGCCGGACGACGACCTGCGCTTCGGGGCCGGCGTTCCGGCCGACCTGACCTGGAAGCAGGTGCTCGACACGCTCTCGTGCACCGAGTGCGGGCGCTGCCAGGACGCCTGTCCGGCCAACGCGACCGGGAAGGTCCTCTCGCCGAAGCTCCTGATCATGGGCCTGCGCGACCAGCTGCTCGCCGGGAGCGATGCGCCGATCGCCGGCAACGGCGTGCCCGAGGAGATGATCTGGGACTGCGTGACCTGCGGCGCGTGCGTCCACGAGTGCCCCGTCTCGATCGAGCACGTCGACCACATCGTCGACCTGCGCCGCCACCTCGTGATGGTCGAGTCGTCCTTCCCCGGCGAGGCGGAGCCGATGCTGCGCGACGTCGAGCGGGCCGGGAACCCGTGGGGCAAGCCGCAGACGGAGCGGGCAGCCTGGGCGTCGAGGCTCGGCGTGCGCGTGCTCGAGCCGGGCGATCCCGCGCCCGACGTCCTCTACTGGGTCGGCTGTGCGGGCGCGTTCGACGAGCGCGCGCGGCGGGCGACCGAGTCGACGGCGCGGCTGCTGCGGGCGGCCGGCGTCGACTTCGCGATCCTCGGCCCGCGCGAGTCGTGCACCGGCGACCCGGCGCGCCGGATGGGCAACGAGTACGTCTTCCAGCAGTACGCGGAGCAGAACGTCTCGACGCTGAACTCGGTCGGCGCCGGGCGGATCGTGACCGGCTGCCCGCACTGCTTCAACACGCTCGCCAGCGAGTACCCGGACTTCGGCGGCCGCTACGAGGTCGTCCACCACTCGGAGCTGCTCGCGGAGCTGGTCCGGGCGGGGCGGCTAGGGAGCGCGGCGAGCGACCGCGAGATCACCTACCACGACTCGTGCTACCTGGCACGCCACAACGACGTTCGGGTGGCGCCGCGCGAGCTCGTGGCGGCCGTGGGCCGGCCGGTCGAGATGCAGCGGAGCGGCAAGCGCACGTTCTGCTGCGGCGCGGGCGGCGCGCACATGTGGATGGAGGAGCGCGGCCGCCCGATCAACGAGGAGCGAGTTCGCGAGGCCGCCGAGACGGGAGCGTCGACGCTCGCGGTCGCGTGCCCGTTCTGCACGGTGATGCTGGACGACGGGGTCAAGGCGAGCGGCCGGGACCTTCGCGTGGCGGACGTGTCGACGCTGCTCGCGGAATCGCTCGACGTGTGATCCCGGGCCAGGACGTTCAGGCGGCGCGCGACGCGGCCTTGCGGAGGAGGAGCGCGAGCGTCGGGCACGCGTCGACCGCCTGCTGCGCGTGGCGCTCGAGCTCGGGCGTGAGCGGCCGCGGATCGACGATCGGGTAGCCCCAGTCGTCGAGGGCGATCCGCTCCGGCAGGAGCTCGGCGCAGAGACCGTGACCCTTGCACGCGATCGGGTTCACGCGGAGCGACCGCGTCACGAGTGCCTCCCGCGGCTCGACCCCGTGCTTCGCGCCGCGCGAGCGGCGCCATGGCCCGTCACCTGCGGGGCCGTGCAACGACCCCGCACGTGCCGCTCGAGCTCGTCGGCGAAGACGGTGAGGGCGCTGCGGACGAGCCGGACGGCGCCGTCGGGGTGGCGGCAGGCGCCACGGCCCTCGACCTGTCCCGACCAGCGCTCGACCCGCCGGACGTCGGCCGGGTCCGCGCCCGGCCGCGCGAGCCGCTCGAGCGCGGCCGCGATCGCGGCCAGGCCGTGGACGCACGGGCCGCACTGGCCGGCGCTCTCGCCTGCGAGGTAGCTCGCGGCGCGGGCGGTCTGGCGCAGCCCACAGGTGCGCTCCGGCAGCGCGTAGATCGTGCGCGCGCCGAGCGACGCGCCCGACGACGCCAGGCCGGCGTCCGAGAGGGGGCAGCGGAGTGCGTCCGCTGCGGGGACCCACGTGCCGAAGTAGCCGCCGACGAGGAAGGCCCGGACCGGCACGGTCGCTCCGCCGGCCCACTCGAGGAGCTCCGGGAGCGGGAGCCCGAGCGGAACCTCGTAGACGCCGGCCGCGGCGACCGCGCCGCCGAGGGTGACGAGCGCCGTCCCCGGCTCCTCGCGCGTGCCGAGCAGGCGGAACCAGCCCGGGCCGTAGCGGGCGATCAGGGCCACGTTCGCCAGCGTCTCCACGTTCTGGACGAGCGTCGGCGCGCGGCCGACCCCGCGCTCGAACGGACGCGGCGGCGTGAACGTCGGCTTCGGGGGCCCGCCGTTGAGCCACGACACGAGCGCGGTCTCCTCGCCGGCGACGAACCGCTGCGGGACCGGCTCGAGCCGGATCGAGACGCGGTCGACCCGCCGCCGGCGCCGCTCGGCCAGTGCCGCCCGGAGGACGTCGATGTGCCCCCGCCCGCCGGAACCGACGGCGACGATCGCCTCGCGCGCCCCGACCGCCGCGGCAGCGAGGCTCGCGCCGTCGAGCACGAGGTGCGGCACGTGGCGCATGAGGGTCCGGTCCTTCGAGCTGACCGGCTCGCCCTCCACCCCGTTGGCGACGACGATCGGACGCCGTCCGGCGCCGGCGACGGCCGCCAGCTTGCGGCCGGTCGGGAAGCCGGCGCCCCCGCGGCCGCGGAGGCCGGCGGCGTCGACGAGCCCGGCGAGGCCGCGCGCACCGGGCGGCGGGCCGTAGCGGAGCAGGTGGTCGTCGAGCGAGACGGCCGGACCGCCCGGCGACGCGCCGGCGAGCAGGCGCGGGAGCGCCTCCGCGCGCGGCGGCGCGAGCGCCTGCGCGGCGCTCACCCTTCGCTCCCGCGGCCGGCGGCCTCGAGGGTGCCCGTGACCGACCCGGTCGCCGAGTCGGTCGTCAGGTCGAAGACGACCTCGCGGCCGGCGACGCGCGTCACGAGCCGCGATCCCTCGACACCGCTGATGCGGCCGGCGAGCCAGGCCCGCGCGCCGACCGGCAGCAGCCCGATCGCGCTGTCCGTCAGCTCGATGCCGCCGTCGTCGGCCGGCACTCCCCGGAGCGCGAGGTGGACGCGCCCGGCGAACCCGCCCTGCGCGCTTGCGTCCACCTCGAACTCGACGAGCCCGCGGGGATCGTTGCGCTCGGTCAGCCTCCCGCTCAGCGACGCGGTGAACGAGCCCGCCGGAAGCGTCGCCGGTGAGGCCGACGCGAGCGAGCTCGTCCCGCTCGAGCGGGCGGCGAGCAGCCGCGAGGGCGTCCCGGCGCGATTCGCCCAACCGGAAGCGAGGGGTCCGGTCTTCGCCCACGCGAGCGTGGCGACCGGAACGGCGAGCGCGCCGGCGACGGCGCTCGCGCGCACGGGCAGCGCGGCGGCGGACGCGGCCGCCGCGCGCCAGAGCACCGTGGCCGCGACGGCGACGATGCAGCCGACGGTGAGCGCCTGCAGCCAGCCGGCGTGGGCGTCGCTCCCGGTCCCGAGCCCGTGGACGAGCGCGACCGGCCACGCGGCGTATGCGAGCCAGTGCACGGCGCGCCACGTCCGGACGCCGATCCTCGCCCGCAGGAGGCTCGTCACGATCAGCGCGAGGAGGAGGTCGAAGGCGACCGCGCCGAGGCCGAGCCAGAGCGGCCGGTACGCGGAGACGAACGGCACGAGCACGTCGACGAGCCGGATCGGCACGTACGCGTCGACGACGCTCGAGAGTGCGTGGACCGCGACGAACGCGATCGCGAGCAGCGTCACGCTCCGGTGCAGGCCCGCGACGAGGAACCGCGGCAGCCGGCGCGTCCTCCAGCCGAGCGAGGTCGTGATCCCGAGGACGAGGCCCGTCGTCAGGAGGAGCAGCGAGACGGCACCGGTGCCGCGCGCGAGGTACCAGAGCGCGTGCGTGTTCGTCGCGGCGACGGTCATGCCGGCCAGCCCGCCACGTGCTCGACGGCGCCCGACCGTCGGACGAGCCGCGCGGGAAGCCGGTGCCAGGCGAGCCAGGCCTTCGCGGCGCGGCCGAGGACGATCGCAGCCGTGCTCGCGATGTTCGCGTCGACGCACGAGGCGGCCGCGACGCTGACCGTGCGCCACGGCGTCTCGGCGGGCCGGCCGGTGCGCGGGTCGACGATGTGATGGAGCTCGGCGCCGCCGGCGCGCCAGCGTCGGACGGCCGTGCCCGAGCTCGCGAGACCGCCGGTCCGGATCGAGACGGTCTGCCCCGGCGCGTCGAGCCTGGCGGCGTGGTCGTCCGTCACGAGCACCGGCCACCCGTCCGCGGGCGGCTCGCCGGCGACGGCGACGTCGCCGCCGAGCGAGACGAGCACGCCGCAGCCGGCGGCGGCCGCGGCGGCCCACGCGCCACGGTCGGCGGCGAGCGCCTTCGCCGTGGCGCCGAGGTCGAGCTCGACGCCCTTCGGCATCGTGACGACGCCGGTCGTCCGGTCGACGTGGACGCGGCGCCAGCCCGGAACCAGCTCGAAGCGCGGCGGCGGCCGCCGCTCCGTCGTGCAGAGCGCCTCGAAGGTGCGGTCGTAGCCGGCGACGCGGAGCGCGCGCCCGACGGTCGGGTCGACGAGGCCTGTCGTCGCCGTCGCGGCGCGGAGGGCGACGCCGATCGCGGCGACGAGGCGCGGGCTCGCGCGGAACGGCTTCCCCGCGGCCGCGTTCAGGGCCGAGAGCTCGGAGTCCGGACGGAAGCGGCTGCAGGCGGCGTCGATCTCGAGCAGCTCGGTCTCGAGCGCCGCAAGTGCGGGCTCGAGCCCGGCGCCGTCCGCGACGCAGAGGGTCGCGGTCGTCCCGAGCGCGGGGAAGGTGATGAGGGAGACGCTCACGAGCCGCCGGAGGACGCCACGGGCGGGGAGGACGTCTGCACCGGCGCCGCCGCCGGCGCCTGCGGGGTGACGGACGTGCCGGAGCTCGAGCTCGACCCGGAGCCGGAGCTCGACCCGGAGCCGGAGCTCGACCCGGAGCCGGTGCTCGACTCGGAGGTGGAGCTCGGGCTGGAGCCGGAGCCCGAGCCGGAGTTGGAGCTGACGGCGGGGAGCGACGGCGGGGCGGGCGTCTTCGTGGCGCTCGCCGAGCTCGTGGAGCCGTCGGTGTGCGCCGTCGTCTTGGCGGCGTTCTTGCCGTTCGTCGCCTCCGCGGCGAGCCCTGCGAAGACCGCGGCGAGCGCGGCGGCGCCCACGCCGATCGCGCGCCTGAGGAGGCGGAGCCGCCGGGCCGCGGCATCGCGGGCGCGGAGCCGGTCGCGTGCTTCGTGCTCGGAGTTCATGCTCCGAGTTGACCAGGCGAAGATGAGCCGTCGGTGAGACCCGGCTAGGAGCCGGCTGTGAGCGTTCGAGCGGGTTCTGCGGGCCGCACCGGTGCGCGTTCGACCGCGATCCACACGTCCGCGCCTCCCCGGGGCCGCGTCGCGACGCCCGCCCGCCCGCCGTGCGCGGTTGCGATCAGGTCGACGATCGACAGGCCGAGGCCGGTCCCGCCGCGGCTGCGCGCCTCGTCCGCCCGGCTGAACCGGTCGAAGGCGCGCTCGAGGAACGCCTCCGGGAAGCCGTCCCCCTCGTCGGTGACGTGGAGCTCGACGAGGCCGTCCGCAGCACGCGCCGACAGCTCGACCTCGCCGCGGCCGTGGGTGAGGGCGTTGTCGACGAGGTTCCCGAGCGCCTGCTCGAGGCGCAGCCGGTCCGCCCGGAGCACCGCCGGCTTGCCGGCCGCGACTGCGAGCGGCCGCCCCAGCTCCTCGGCGCGCGCCGTGAAGCGCGAGACGACCGTCTCCATCAGCTCCTCCGCGTCGACGACCTCGCGCCGGAGCGGGAGCGGCTCCTGGTCGGAGCGCGCGATCAGGAGGAGGTCTTCGGCCAGCCGGGTCAGGCGCTCGGTCTCCTCGCTCGCAGACCGCAGGGCCGCCTCGAGCTCCTCGTGCGAGCGGCGCCGGCGCAACGCCACCTCGAGCTCGGTGCGGAGGAGCGCGAGCGGCGTCCGCAGCTCGTGGCTCGCGTCGGCGACGAAGCGCCGCTCGTGCTCGAGCGCGCCCTCGAGGCGGGCGAGCATCCCGTTGAGCGTCTCCGCGAGCCGGCCGATCTCGTCCCGCGCCTGCGGCACGGGCAGCCGCCGGCCGGGTGTCGAGGCCGAGATCGCCGCCGCCCGCCGCCGCATCGCCTCGACCGGGCGGAGGGCGCCCGACGCGAGCCCGTAGCCCGCGAGCGAGGCGAGCAGGAGCGCGAGCGCGCCGCCGAGAGCAAGCTCGCCGAGGAGCCGCCGGAGCGTCTCCTCGCGGCTGGCGAGCGAGCTCGCGAGCACGAGGACCGACGCCGCACCGCGGTCTGTCGGCAGGCGCGTTGCGAGCAGGCGCCACTCGTGCTTCCGGCCCGGAAGCTCGGTCGTGCTGAGCAGCGGACGGCCGGGACGAAGCCCGGTGACGGCGTTCCGATCGAGCAGGCGGGCGAGCCCGGCCGGTTGCGAGCGCAGGACGCGCCCGCTGGCGTCCAGCAGCTGTGCGAGCGTCTCGCCGCGGGCGGCGTCAGGATCGACGAGCGGCGCGTCGCCCTCCTCGTCGCGCGCGAGGTGTCCCGCCGTCTCCGCCGCGCCGGCGCGGAGGCTTTGATCGACCGAGGTGAGCAGCGCGCCGCCGACGCGGAGGTAGACGAACAGCCCCATCGCCGCGAGGACGACCGCCATGACCACCGCGAACGCGAGCGTCAGGCGCACGCGGAGCGGGAGCGAGCTCACGGGCCGTCGTCGCGCAGGCGGTAGCCGACGCCGCGGACGGTCTCGAGCGACCTGCGGCCGAACGGCCGGTCGATCTTCTGGCGCAGGTAGCCGACGTAGACGTCGACGAGGTTCGAGCGGCTCTCGTAGCCCATGTCCCACGCGCCCTCGAGCAGGCGGAGCCGGCTGAGCGTCTCGCCCGGCCGGCGCATGAAGACCTCGAGGAGGGCGAACTCCTTCGCAGAGAGCTCCACGTCGACGCCGCCGCGCGACACCCGGTGCGTCGCCGGGTCGAGTCGCAGGTCGCCGATCTCGAGCACGGCGGGTCGCTCGGCCGGCGCGCGCCGCGCCAGCGCCCGCAGGCGAGCGAGCAGCTCGGAGAACGAGAACGGCTTCACGAGGTAGTCGTCGGCGCCCGTGTCCAGGCCCGCCACGCGATCGGCGACGGCGTCGCGCGCGGTCAGGATCAGGACGGGCGTCCAGACGCCGCGCCCGCGCAGCCGCCGGCAGGCCTCGAGCCCGTCGAGCCCGGGGAGCATCACGTCGAGGACGATCGCGTCGTACGGTGTCGCCGTCGCCATCCAGAGCGCGTCCTCGCCGTTGCCGGCCACGTCGACGGCATGGCTCTCCTCGCGCAGTGCGCGGGCGAGGAGCGACGCCATCTTCTCCTCGTCCTCGACGACCAGGATCCGCACGCAACCATTGTCGCGGGTACAGATGAGCGGCCGGTGAGGCTCTCATCGCCGTCTCACGTCCCGCTGCTGGACTCGCCGCGTGCTCCGGACGGGCGGCGCAGAGGGAAACGAGCGGCTGACCGCGACGACCGCGGTCGTGCTCGTCCTGCTGCTCGCGGCGGAGGGCGTGACGATCCTCTTCCTGCGGCCGCTCCTCTCGGTCCACGTCTTCGTCGGGATGATGCTCGTGCCGCCGGTGGCCCTGAAGCTCGGCGCGACCGGCTGGCGCTTCGCCCGCTACTACGCCGGCGCGCGCCCGTACCGGCTGAAGGGGCCTCCGCACCCGCTGATGCGGCTGGTCGTCGCGCCGGTCGTCGTCGTCTCGACGGCGCTCGTCTTCGCCACAGGCGTTGCGCTGCTCGTCCGCGGCCCCGCCGGCGGGATCGTCCTCGGGCTCCACAAGGCGAGCTTCGTCGTCTGGCTCGCCGCCACGGGGATCCACGTGCTCGTCTACGTCGCGAGGCTGCCACGTCTCGCCGTCTCGGACTGGCGGCGCTCGACGCGCCTGCCGGCCGCGCGCCTGCGCCTCGGCCTCGTCGCGGCGGTGCTCGCTGCCGGCGGCGTCCTCGCGGGCGCGACGTTCTCGCTCGCCCAGCCGTGGTTCGACTGGTCGCGGCTCGGCCACTAGCCGAGCGGCCGGCCGCGTCTCGAAGGGGACGTGGGGGAGCCGGGCCGCCCGCGGCTCCCCACGTCGGGTTCAGAGCAGGCCGTTGTTGCGCCAGCGGCGGTAGACGTCCTTGAAGGACTTGTCCGCGGCGCTCGCCGCGTCCTCGGCGGACATCTTCCCCTGCGCCACCTGGGCGAACATCTGCGGGATCAGGAACTTGTTGAAGATCTCGTCGATCGCGGCGTTCGCGAAGCCCGGATGCCCGACGTTCGTCGTGTACTTCTCGGCGATCGTCGTCAGGATCGTGTACTTCCCGAGCGGCTTGTGCTTGTCCGCCGCGGCCATCTTGTGGATCGTCGTGAAGCCGCCCTTGATCGCACCCGTCCAGGCCGGGAAGTTGTAGAACTGGCTGTTGACGAAGTGCTGCTGGTACGCCAGCTGCTGGTCGACGAGGTACTTCTTCGCCGCCGCCTGGTTCTTCGCGAACTTCCAGATCACGTAGACGCCCATCACGTGCTCGTTCCCGAGCCGCCCGCCCGGGCCGGCCGGGATCGGCGCGATCCACGTGTCGTCCGAGAGCGTCGAGCTGAGCTGTTCCGCCGAGCGCGCGATCGAGATCGCGTTCAGCGCGAGCGAGAGCCGCCCCGCGAGGAAGCCCTGGTTGTTGGACGCGGCCGTCCAGGCGAAGACCTCGTCGGACATGCCCTGCTTGAAGAGCGACTGCATGTACTTCAGCGCCGCCACCGTCCCCTTGCTGTTGATCGCGACGTGGTTGTCCTCGGTCTGCAACGCCCCGCCGAAGCAGTAGAGGAGCGACATCAGGAACATGTTCGAGTCGATCTCGTTCGACATCCCGAGCCCGATCGGGTGCCCGGCCGCCTTCAGCTTCGGCGCCGCCTGCAGGACGTGATCCCACGTGTTCGGAGCCACGCCCGCGTCGAAGAACAGGCTGTGCCGGTAGTGCACCGGGTCCGGCACGTAGTTGTCGGCGAAGCCGAAGTACTGCTTCGTCTTCGTGTTGTACGTGCTCCGGTAGGCGACGTCGGTCGGCTTGCCGAGCTTGCTCGTCACCTCCTGGACGATGTCGTTCAGCGGAACGACCTGCTTCTGGAACGACGACGGCGGCGAGAGGAACTGGAACAGGTCGTGCCCGCTCTGCGCCGCGACCTCGGAGGACGCGGTGCTGAACAGGAGCGCGTTGTTGATGTGGTCGACCTTGACGTCGACGTCGTTCTTCTCGCCCCACTGCTTCGTCCACGTGTTGTCGAACCACGTGTCGTACGCGGGCACGAAGTGCTGCCACTGGAGGATCCGGAGGTCCCCCGACAGCTGCTTGCGCGTGAACCGGTGCGGCCCGGCGAACGAGTACGGCGCCGTCGCGCCGAACACGCCCGCAGCCGCGGCGCCCGCACCCGCCCTGCGCAGGAGCGTGCGCCTCGTGAGCCGCGCAACCGGCGACGGCTCGCTTGCTTCCGCCATTACGCCTCCTTTCCGATGCCCGTCAGCGGAAGGCACCACCCGTGAAGCCCTTGATGAAGCGGTCGAGGAAGCTGTTGTAGAGCAGCGCGAGCGGGATGCTCGGGATCAGCGTCGCCGCGAGCAGCGACTGCCAGAAGAAGACGTCGCCGCGGATCAGGTCGTTCGGGATCCCGGCGGAGAGCGTGCGCTGGCTCGAGGACGAGATGAACGTGAACGCGTAGATGAACTCGTTCACGCAGAGGGAGAAGGAGAAGATCACCACCGTCAGGATTCCCGGAAGCGAGATCGGGAACACGATCCGCCAGAGCGCCTTCAGTCGCGAGCACCCGTCGACGAGCGCCGCGTCTTCGAGCTCCTGCGGGATCGTCTTGAAGAACCCCATCAGGAGCCACGTCGCGAACGGGATCGTGAACGACGGGTAGACGAGGATCAGCGCCCAGAGCGTGTCCTTCAGCCCGAGCTGCGTGATCAGCCGCGAGAGCGGCAGGAAGAGCAGCGTCGGCGGCACGAGGTAGACGAGGAAGATCCCGACGCCGGCGCTCTGGCCCCAGCGGCCGGCGAGCCTCGCGAGCGAGTAGCCCGCCGGCAGCGCGAAGAGCAGCGTGATCCCGACGACGGCCGCGCCCACGATCAGCGTGTTCCCGATCCAGGTCGGGTAGTTCGTGTGCTCGAAGATGAACGCGACGTGCTTCGTCGTCGCCGAGTGCCAGAACTCCCAGCGAACCGGGTTGTAGACGTAGGGGATGCGGTGCTGGTTCGAGATGGGGCCGCTGTAGAGGTCGGAGTCCTCCTTGAACATCGTCACGAGCATCCAGTAGAACGGGAACGCGAGGACGATCGCGAACGGCGTGACGACGAGGTAGGTCGGCAGCTTCCGCATCAGGCGACCTGAGCTCGGCGCGCGAAGAAGAGCATCACGACCGTCACGACTGCGAGCAGCGGGAACAGGTAGAGGCAGATCGCGGCGCCTTCTCCGAGCGCGCCGCTGTTGATCCCCGTGGCGAACGACCAGGTCGTCAGCACCTGCGTGCTGTTGAACGGCCCGCCGGCGGTCAGGATCTGCACGACGGCGAAGTCGCCGGCCGTGAAGACGATCCCGAAGAGGAGGGCGACGAGCGCGATCGGCAGCTGGAGCGGCAGCGTGACGTACCAGAGCTTCCTGATCCCGGTCGCCCCGTCGATCTTCGCGGCGTCCTCGACCTCGTTCGGGATCGACGCGAGCCCGGCGATGAAGATCACGACCGCGAACGGGAGGATCCGCCACGCGTGGACGACGGTGATCGCGAGCTTCGCCTCGGTCGGATGCCCGAGCCACTGGCGTGGGTTCTGCGCGTTCATCAGGTGGAATTGCGCGAGCGTCCAGTTGAGGACGCTGAACGCCGAGTCGAGCAACCACAGCCAGCCGATCGTGCTCATCACCACCGGCGCCGCCCACGGCAGGATCACGAGGAAGCGGAGGATCCACCTGCCTCGGAACTCGCGGACGATGTAGTGCGAGAGGATCGACGCGCCGGCGAGGACGAGCGCCTGCGAGGCGAAGGTGATGATCAGCGTGTTCTTCAGCGCCGTCTGGAAGTTGCCGTCGCCCCAGACGTGGACGAAGTTGTCGAACCCGACGAACTTGCCGCTGAGCGAGCCGCCGGTCGCGTTCGTCAGGCTCAGGTAGATCGCCCAGCCGAACGGGACGCCGACGACCACGAGCATGAAGAGGACCGCCGGGGCGATCAGGGCAGGGGCGAGGAACCGGCGTTCCTCGAGGAGATCGCGACGCCGCCGCGAGCGTGGCGTCCCCCTGGCCACGGCTTCCATGGGCGGGCGATGCTAGTAGATTCAGCGGCGAAGCGAAGGGGGTCCGTGGCCGGAATCGCGCTCGAGAACCTGACGAAGGTCTACCCGGACGGGACGCGGGCCGTCCGCTCGCTCGACCTCCAGGTCGGCGACGGCGAGTTCGTCGTCTTCGTCGGCCCGTCCGGCTGCGGGAAGACGACCGCGCTGCGGATGATCGCCGGGCTCGAGTCGGTCACGGGCGGGACGGTCAAGATCGGGGACGAGGTCGTGAACGACCTGCCCCCGAAGGACCGGGACGTCGCGATGGTCTTCCAGAACTACGCGCTCTATCCGCACATGTCGGCCTACGACAACATGGCGTTCGCGCTGAAGATGCGCGGCGTCCAGAAGGCAGAGATCGACCGGCGCGTGACCTCGGCCGCGCGCGTGCTCGGGCTCACGGAAAGCCTGAGGAAGAAGCCGCGAACGCTTTCCGGCGGGCAGCGCCAGCGGGTCGCGATGGGTCGCGCGATCGTCCGCGAGCCGCGGGCGTTCCTGATGGACGAGCCGCTCTCGAACCTCGACGCGAAGCTGCGGGTCGAGATGCGGGCCGAGATCGCGCGGATCCAGCGCGACCTCGACGTCACGACCGTCTACGTCACGCACGATCAGGTCGAGGCGATGACGATGGGCGATCGCGTCGCCGTCATGCGCTCCGGCGAGCTGCAGCAGATCGACGTGCCGCAGGTGCTCTACGACCGGCCCGCGAACCTCTTCGTCGCGGAGTTCATCGGCTCGCCGGCGATGAACCTCGTCCAGGCCGAGCTCGCCGATTCGGTCGTCCGCTTCGGCCAGCACGAGCTCCGGCTGCCGGACGACGTGGTCGGCGCGCGCCCCGGCCTCGCGGCCTATCGCGGCCACCGGGTCGTCCTCGGCATCCGGCCGGAGGACCTCGAGGACGCCGCGCTCGCCGGCGGGCCGGTCGAGGGCCGCTCGCTCTCGGTCGTCACCGACATCCGCGAGGACATGGGCGCGGAGGTTTTCGTCCACTTCGCGGTCCAGGCCGAGCCGGTCCGGACGAGCGAGATCGTCGAGGTGCTCGAGGAGGAGGCGGTGGCGGCGCTCGAGGAGCGCTCGCGCCGCCGCGGCGTCCCGTTCATCGCGCGGCTGGACAGGGCGACCCGTGCCCGCGAGCGGGAGCCGCTCGTCCTCGCGGTCGACTGCGCGCGCCTCCACTTCTTCGACCCCGAGACGGGCGCCGTGATCTACTGATCGGGCGGGCGGCGTCGAGCGACGCCGTCCCGCTCGGCCGCCTCCGCGACCGCGTGCGCGACGGCCGGCGCGACGCTCCGGTCGAAGACGCTCGGGATCACGTAGTCGGCCGCCAGCTCGCCCGGCTGGACGACGCCGGCGATCGCCCGGGCGGCCGCGAGCTTCATGCCCTCGGTGATCCGCGTGGCGCGCACGTCGAGCGCGCCGCGGAAGATGCCCGGAAACGCCAGCACGTTGTTGATCTGGTTCGGGTAGTCCGAGCGGCCGGTGCCGACGACGGCGGCGACGCCCTCGACCTGCTCGGGGAGGACGTCCGGCGTCGGATTCGCCATCGCGAACACGATCGGTCCGTCGGCCATCGTCCGGATCGCGTCCGGGGGCACGGCGCGCGGGCCGGAGAGGCCGATGAAGACGTCCGCGCCGGCGAGCGCCTCCGCAGCCGTGCCGCTCAGCCCGCGCGGGTTGGTCAGGGCCGCGAACTCGGCCTTCGCCGGGTTCAGGTCGGTTCGGCCGCGGTGGAGGATCCCGTGGCGGTCGCACCCGACGAGCTCGCCGACGCCGGCCGCGAGCAGCATCTTGGTGACGGCGGTGCCGGCGGCGCCGACGCCGACGACGACGGCCCGCACGTCCGCCGGCCGCTTCCCGACGAGCTCGAGCGCGTTCAGGAGCGCGGCGAGGACGACGATCGCCGTGCCGTGCTGGTCGTCGTGGAAGACCGGGATGTCGAGCTCGGCCTGGAGCCGCTGCTCGATCTCGAAGCAGCGTGGCGCGGAGATGTCTTCGAGGTTGATCCCGCCGAAGACCGGCGCGATCGCCTTCACGGCGGCGACGATCTCGTCCGGGTCGGTCGTGGCGAGG
>Ga0070741_10000960_pt1 | contig 94656 bp, 82 predicted proteins | sample Coa_R1_4_FD_66440 | JGI IMG/M metagenome (GOLD analysis project Ga0070741, IMG submission 66440) | Surface soil microbial communities from Centralia Pennsylvania, which are recovering from an underground coalmine fire - Coalmine... | ecosystem: Environmental > Terrestrial > Soil > Unclassified ...
GGCTACTCCGCTCACCTCCGCCAATGCACATGCGTGGACGGAAGCCAGTTCTTTCCAGACGGTGGAACTGGGGCTGAATATAGAGACCGGTTACCCGATTTCGTCTTCACCTATACGCCGATCCACGAACTGGGTCATACTTTCGGACTCTGCCACGTAGATGGACTGGATCGCATTATGGTCAGCACCAGAGACCATAGCTGGTGGAGCTGGGGCCTGTTGCCGGAGTACATCTGCTTCAGTGGCGAGCCCCAATTCGTCTACGACGAAGCCAAAAAAGTTTGGGACTATATCATCGCCAACTTTTCAGCAGATTGCCTCGCCAACCGGCAATTCGATCTGGAGTGAAGCCGTGATTTTCGATCTGATTTTCGATCAGGACTTGCCCACTTGTCTGCGATCTCTGCCAACCGATGAAGTCACTGCATGGACACGGCGGTTGGAACGCCATCGTAACGACTGTGGATGTCGCATCGGGCTACTCGTCATGCTCTCCGTTACCGGAGCTTGGCTCTTCTATCCGCTTCTGTCGCAAGCGACGGGGCACTACGCGCAGCGTTCTATATGGATGGGGTCATTGGTCTTCCTCGTAAGTGGATTGATTGGCAAGATAATTGGCCTTGCCATTGCGCGCGTACGTTTCAATTTGACGGTCCGTGATCTGAGGAAGCGGACATGCGGCTGAGGCGGCCAGAAAAAATTACCCATTGGCAGCCACCCTCTGTTTCCGCCATGTATACGCCATTAGCACCAATAAACCCGCAATGCAGAGCCACGCCAACCAATCCCCCAATCGCGAGTAGATCGTCCTCACCCCTCGTGTCGGCACTTCAGCAACGAGTACGAAATCTTTTGCCTCAAATTCATCCATTGCCGCCAGTCTTCTTCCCTGGTAATCGTAAGCCGCCGACAATCCAAACTTCGTTTGCCGGACCAGATTAAATCCCTGCTCAATCGCCCGAAAGCTCGCCATCTGCGTGTGCCATGGATCAATTGCCCGCCAGTCGCTCGCCGGATCGAGCACAATGTCCGCGCCCAGCCGTCCCGCCTGCGCCGCCAATGGAGGAAAATCCGCGTCATAACAAATCATCGCACTCAGAACGCCATAAGGCGTCGCCAGACTACGCAACCTGCTCCCGCGTTCGCTGGACACATCGGCCTCCGGCCCCGGCGTGGGATGCGATTTCACATACTGCCAGGCCACTTGTCCATCCGGCTTAACCAGCACTAACTTATTTTCGAGCGGCTTCGGCTGCGCCGGGTCCCAACTCTCCAGCGCCATTCCGATATAAATACCATTGCGCAACGCCACTTCTCCCGCCCCCGAGATCAGCGCCGCTTCATCCTGCTTCAGCACCGGGGCATTCTCTTCCGCCCAAAAAACAATCCTCGCCCCAGCTCTGGCCTGACGCTCGGTGCGCCCCAGCAGATCGTCATCCACCAATTTCGTTCATGCGCTATAGTCCGCAATTTCGTCGACCGTTCCCTTGTTTTCCCGGACATCCCTAAAAACCGCTTCGCGCAGCTGTGGTCCATACTTGGGCCGCGACAATGACGCTACCCGCACTGTTGCAGACGAGGGAGGAAAAATTCCCAGGCGTGCCTCGCCAAGAAGAATGATTGACAAGTACACCATGCTAAACACTGCTCCCCAGCGCATTGCCCGTCGCGTAATGCCTTCCTCCCATATCGAATTGGCAACAGCGGCAAACCATCCAATCAGAAATGTGATCCCCGACAGTCCGCAAACTGCCAGCAACTGGAGTAGCGGCAAGTTCCCGTATTGTGAGTAGGCGCTCGAAGACCAGCTCCCAGCCGGTCCATGCGAACTTAGAAATTCGACGGCGACCAGCGCCGTTGGGAATATAAAAGTTTTTGTCAAACCGCCAATCCGTCCTGTCATGAGTCTGTCGAGCAAATAGGGCATGACCGCGGACACGCCCGAGATTAGAAGAAATATGTAGTAGTAAATACCTGGAATCGGAATCATTCCGCGATGGCTGAAAGCGCGCGTCGCAATCAAGATGCAGTACGCGGTGAAGAGGCCTATCGGTGCCGGTTTCGTGCGCAGGAACCTCAGAAGAAATAGCGGTCCCAGCCACGCCGCGAGCGCAATGTTATTCACGCCGTTCGAGAACATGAAACAAACGGCCGCAACTAATAGCCAGATCCACGAATAAGGCGTGGCCGCGGTACTGTGTGCGGATGAGACTGCTTTGCTTCGAACTTCACCGGAGCTGGTCATAGTCGCCATCAGATGCCTTTCTCGTTCCTGATTTATATGCAGCTTGAATGCAAAGCCTCAACGCAGACCATAATCATCCCATTGAGCCTAGTCCCGGTAGTGTGCAAGGTAATGCTCATCGAATGACATATGTCATCCTCTTCGTGCATACGAAGCAGCTTTTCAGCCTGTGCGATGAGAAGTGCGCTTACAGGAATTTAGGAAAGTATGCTCTTTAGAGGGTGGCCATTTATGGTGGTAGTGAGTGGAGAACGATGACCGCAGGCAACATTAGAAGCTAAATCGCAATACTCCAATCGCCATGCTCAATCGCAATACTCCAATCGCCATGCTTACGTAGGGACAGCCGCCTCGGCTGTCCACACATATTCTTCTAAACCGCAAACCAAAGACAGAATAAATCTGCAAGATGGCGTGTAGCGCCACGCGTTATCGCGCGAGATCATGATTGCAGCCCAGACGAAATTAATATATAGTCAATTGGCTATGCAACGTGCGGCAAATTTGAATCGCACTTTTCGCGCCTTGGCCGACGGGACCCGACGCTCGATGATTCATGCGCTGGCACAAGGCGAAGCCCAGAGCGCCAGCGACCTTGGCCGCCGGTTTCGCTCTGCCCAGCCCACGATTTCTAAGCATTTGAAGGTCCTTGAACAAGCGGGGCTGGTGAAGCGCACAATCACAGGGCGTGTCCATCGCTTTCGTCTGCACCAGAAACCGCTTCAGGAGGCCGGAGGATGGATCGCTCGCCATCAAGCGTTCTGGACAGGGGCAGTAGGTCAACTCGATCAGCTTTTAGCCAAGGGTGTGGATGATGGCGACAAATAAGCCCCAGGTCGAGGTGCGGCGGCGCTTTGCCGCGCCGCCGGAGAAGGTATTCGCAGCGTTTGCTGATGCCCGCTTAATCACCCGTTGGCTATCTCCATCCCCTAAAATTGCGCTCACGCCATTGCGCTTCGAATTTCGCGAGGGAGGAACATACCGTTTCGCTTATGGCCTCGAGGATGGAAAGACTGTCATCGTAAACGGGACTTACATATTGATCGATCCGCCCTCGAAGATCGTCTTTTCCTGGATCATCGAACCGCCCGATGAACATGCGGGTATCGAGTCTGAGGTGACTGTAGCCATTAAACCGGATGATGGCGGAACCGAACTGCTGATTCAACACAAGAAGCTCATACTTACCGACGCCATCGTACGCCACGCCGCAGGTTGGCATGGTGCCCTCGATCAGTTAGCTGCGGCATTGGAAACGGAGAAACAACATGATCGATGATTGGGACATTGCCACGAGTGTGCGTGCCGCTCTCGCAGATGCCGGAGTAGTGCGTGAAGTCAAGATGTTTGGCGGGATCGGATTCATGCTGAATGGCAATCTTGTTGCAGCAGCCTCCAGGCGTGGCCTGTTGCTACGCGTCGGCGAAGACCGTCAGGCAGATGCGCTCTCGCGGTCAGGATCGCGCCCGATGGTTATGAATGGCCGAATCATGAAGGGCTACATCTATGTTGATCCACCGGCATTAACCAATCGTGCCGTACGAGCATGGCTCAAACTCGCGGTTGCGTTTGTGCAGACTATGCCGGCAAAGCCGGAACGGAAGTACACGCGTACCAAAGGAAAACGATAAATGAAGATTCGCTTCGGTCTTGGAATTTTAGCCTACCTGTTGCCCACCTTCGCTCTTGGCTTTGTCTGGCACCTGGTCTTGTTCAAGGAATACTATGAGAATCTCGCCATCTACCGCCAGGACATCATCGTTCCTTTCGGTTTTCTGTCGATGCTGATCCAGGCCTTCCTCTTTGCCTGGACTTACCAGCAGTTGTTCGCGCCACGTAGCGGCAGCCTGCTGTCCCGTGGCTTGATCTACGCCGCATTCGGTGCAGTTTTGTCGTGGAGTTTCACCACACTCGCCGTTGCCGCCAAGAACAAGATGGCATCAGTTCCAGATTACCTCGTGATTGAAACGGCCTTCACAGTTGTGCAGTGGATCATGGTCGGGCCACTGACCGCGCTCGCCTGGGCAATGACAGCGCAAACGGATATTTAATAAGGCAGGAATAAACTCGGCTTTTTTCTAGAGCGACATACCTAATGCTTTTTCTGTGTCTTCTCGAATGCCTGCTCGAATTCCGTAACCAACGGCGTTTCACCTTTCTGCAATCCGCTGCGTCCCATCACTCGCCATAGATATTGATCTCTGTCCTGATGCGCGTCGTAAACCGCGAGCACATCTTCCGATGGACGGCTCTGCACTCTGAGGATGATGTCAGCTTCAACTGGTTTGTAGACGAGAATCAACTTGCCCCACTTCTGAATTGCATCTTGCACGGCGACAATCGCGTCACGATCTTCAGGAAGAAGATTCGGGTTGTACTGATCTCCATCGTAACTAGTCACATAAACATAGCGGGCGTTGCGCAGAGTTCCCGGAAACCGGGGAACGTTTTTGGAAGTTTTTGGAGCCGCGAAACTAAGCCCACTGAGCAGTACTGACAGAATTGTCACAAAAGCGAATCGTTTCATCGTAACCCTTTCCCTACCTATTTAGTTCGATGTCCTGGAATGAGCTTCCGTTGCGCCGGAGCGTGGTTATTGCACTGTGCGTAAGTACAATTCTGTCATCCTCCGTGTTCTCTGTGATCTCCGTGGTAGGGTATGCATTGTCGAAGCAAGAACCTGAATGCCTCGCCTTGCCGCCTGGGAGGCTCTCAGGCTGGCGAGGGTGGATCGCGGCATCCGGAGCTAACCGGATTTCTGAAACGCGGCTACGGCTCTGCAATACGCATTACAGTAAATTATAGCTTATAGTTAATGTTAGAAAACCTACATCGCAGCGGGAACTTCGATTCCCATAACGGAAAGCACTCGCGTCAGCTCACGGCGAACCACAGCTACAGTTGAGAACAGGAACTTCTTCCGGCTCTCGTCCGCTTCGCTGAGAATGGGATAGCTGTGATAGAACGAATTGAATAATTGCGCTAATTGGAATGCATGCTTGGCAAGATACGCTGGCTCAGTTGTCGCAATGCACTGGTCGATGATGTATGAGGTCTTCGATGCGGCCAGCCAAAGCTCCCATATTTCGTTTTTCTCTTGCCCGCTCAGATACTTGGCGAAGTCGATGCCACTTAATGCAAACTCATCCGCGTCGATTCCGCCTTTACGAAAAATATTCGTTGCCCGCACCACGGCATATTGCGCATATGGTCCTGTCTCTCCTTCAAAACTCAGGGCTTCTTTGAAATCGAACGCGATCACCGATTGCTTGGTGAACTTGAGCATGAAGTAACGCAATGCACCGACAGCAATTTGCGTTGCGATGATGATGCGCTCTTCATCGCTCAGTTGCGGATGGCGGCCATCCACTTCTTTTTTTGCCGACGCAATGAGCGTGTCGATCAGGTCATCGGCTTTGACGCCAAAACCTTTGCGCCCAGAGACTTCGATGTAAGAACGGGCCTTGTCTTCGTCGGAAAGTTGATAGCCAAGCTCAGCAGCACAGCGTGGCGTAAGCGCAACCATCTCGTAAGAAAAGTGCGTGAAGTGATCGGCTTGTTGGTTATGTCCAAGAGCGCGCAGAGCTTCGATCACCGCATTCTGCGCTTCTGCCTGACGAGCATCGACAACATTATAAATTTCAACAACATCCCCGAAGTGGGGATGATTGGGGACGCCATTGGTGGTTGAAATCCAACAGTCTTTGTCATTGGGATAGTGGAAGAACTTGCGATATCCAAAGTCGCGACCGAGCAATCCAAACTTCCACAGGTGATAAGCGATGTCTTTGCCTACATATCCAACGGTGCCGTTGGAGCGGACGATGACTTTCTGATCTTCCTCAGCAATTGCTTCTTTATTGGTTTCCTCTGTGATCTCTGTGGCCTCTGTGGTTGAGCTTCTTCTCCGCATCACCCAGCAGCCCTTATTTTTACCTTCATTTTCATAGACAAGCACGCCCGCTTCTTTGAGTTTAGTGAAGGCGGCATCCCAGAAATGCAAGTGAAGAATTTCACTCTCTCGCGGCAGAAAGTCGTATTCAATGTCCAGCCGGTCCATGGTTTCCAGATGGCGCCGCAACACGGCGACTGAAATCAGATCGGCGATAGCGGCGGTTTCATTTTCACCCTGCTCTATCTCGTGCAAGGTTTGACGCCGAACTTCCAGATTCTGCTTGTCTTGCGAATACCATTGCGAAGCTCGGGCGTAGAGATCCCAGCAGTAGTAATCGAAGCGCGGCTGAGCCGCGAGCTGTTCGATTTCAGCACGGGATTTCTTTTCCAGATGAATGAAACCGACAACCACATCAGCGACTTGCACACCTGTGTTGTCGATATAGTTCTGCACATCAACTTCGCGTCCAGCAGTTTTCAGCAGACGAACGAATGTATCCCCGAGAATGGCGTTACGAAGATGCCCGATGTGCGCGGCTTTATTGGGGTTAATGCTGGAGTGCTCAACCAAAACTTTGCCGCTCGGAACATCGGTGGACGGTTCTTCGCCGGAAGCGAGTGTGGCGGCTAAGGCTTCGCGGTTTACGCGAGCGTTGATATATCCCGCGCCTGCAAGTTCAAGCTTTTCAAAGCCTTCGATGGGGCCGATGCCCGCGACAATCTCCTCGGCAATTTTGCGCGGAGCTTTGCGCAGCCGTTTCGCCAACTCGAAAGCAAGCGGGAGCGCGTACTCTCCTAATTCAACGCGAGGAGGCTGCTCGATAACGATCTTAGGTAATTCAACATCGTAGGTGCGACGCAAAAATTCGCGTATGTGATGGGCTAACCGATTTTCCAGATGGCGATACAAGCAGGCCTCGACAATCCTTCTAAGCTGTTGAAGAAAAAGTGATTGTAGCAGAGCGGTGAGGCCACAGAGTTTGACGGCAATAACTGCCTTCCCTATGATTGGTTGTGGGTCTTTGGTCGCACGTCGTTGGTCGTTAGGTTCCGTCATCCTTTCTCGTTGGAGCCTTTGCAAGTCAGCTTCGGCATGGACTCAACTCGATATGCTCCGGCCATAGACCAACGGCTAAAGACCAACGACTGTTCTTATGCGAATCGCTTATCTCGATTGTTTCTCTGGAATTAGCGGAGACATGTTCCTGGGCGCACTGGTCGATGCAGGCGTTCCGATGGGATTGCTGGCGGAGACTGTTGCGGCGCTGAATGTAGGGGCGCGCATTGAGATATCACGGGTGAATCGCAGCGGAATCACTGCGACCAAAGCGGATGTTTATGTGAATGGAGAGAAGGATCAGCCACGGGAGAGTTCGGAAGAAGAGCATGGACATGGCCTACATTCGCATGGCAATTATGAGCATGAACATTATGTACATCACGAACATGCACATCAGCATGGAACCAATCCGGTGCAGTTGGCTGAGCACAATTTTGGATCGGTGAATCAGGCAGCTTCTCATCAGCAAGGGGCCGAAGATCAAAGGCAGCGGACAGGAGTGTCCGCTCCACACGAGCATGGGCATCCACATGAACATAACCATTCACACGAGCATAGCCATTCTCATGAGCACACTCGTGGATTAAATGAGATTCGGCGGATTATCTCCAGCGCGATAATTAGTGCGACTACGAAGAAAACTGCTATTGCTATCTTTGAAGCGTTGGGGGCTTCGGAAGCGAAAATTCACAATATCGATATCGAGAAAGTGCATTTTCACGAAGTCGGCGCAGTCGATGCTTTAGTGGATATCGTATGTGCGGCGGTTGGAGCCGAAGCGCTGGGAGTGGATGAGATCGTCTGCTCGGCGCTGAATGTTGGAGGTGGAACCGTCAAATGCGCTCACGGAACTTTTCCTGTACCCGCTCCTGCGACACTGGATCTATTAAAAGATGCGCCGGTTTATTCCAGTGGGGTGCAAGCCGAACTGGTCACTCCGACAGGTGCGGCCATCGTGCGGACTTTGGCGAAACGTTTTATGCCATTTCCCGCGATGAGAGTTGAGAAGATTGGTTACGGCGCGGGAAGCCGCGACTTTTCCGGGCACGCGAATGTGGTGCGGCTCACGATTGGCGAATCGCGGGAGCAAACTGCGGAATCTGTCTTTTATGAAAACAGCGCAGAGCAGCGAGAAACTATTGCGGTGCTTGAGGCGAATATCGACGATTTAAATCCGCAGGTCTTCGGATATGTGATGGATCGGCTGCTGGAAGAGAGAGCGCTGGACGCCTTTGGAATTCCGGTACAGATGAAGAAGAACCGTCCGGGAATGCTTCTGACAGTGCTATGCAAGCCAGAAGATTCGGCCCGGCTGACGCAGTTGCTGTTTGCGGAGACGTCGACTTTGGGAGTGCGGCATCGGGAAGAGCGGCGGGAAATTCTGGCGCGTAAGTTTGTAACCGTGAACACGCAGTGGGGCGAGGTACGGTTGAAGGTGGCGAGCATGAATGGCGCGGTTACGAACTATGCCCCAGAGTATGAAGATTGTAGGAGGATTGCGGCCGAGCATCATGTGCCATTGAAGAGCGTAATGCAGGAAGCGTTGCAGGGGTATGTGAGAAAAGCAGCAGATCCCTCGACTCGCTCGGGATGACAAATTAAAAGGGGGATGGAACAATTAGCCGTGTTTCTGTTAACGCAAGCAGAATTATCGTGAGGCAGAGGTCCTTCGACTCCGTTTACCGATTCGCAAGCGAATCGAAAACTGCGCTCAGGATGACAAGTCGATACATAACAAGTCGATAATTGATGACAAGTCAATATATAAACTGGGCGAGTGCCAGGCAGGAGAGCGAACAGCAGGTCCCTCGACTCGCTCGGGATGACAAATTAAAAAGGCGGGACGGAACAATTAGCCGTGTTTCTGTTAACGCAAGCAGAATTATCGTGAGGTAGGGGTCCTTCGACTCCGTTTACCGATTCGCTTGCGAATCGGTAACTCCGCTCAGGAAGACAGAACTTAAAATTAAATGAAAGAAAAGTTTTACATTACGACGCCTATCTACTACGTCAACGCGCGGCCGCATATTGGGCACGCTTACACGACCATTGCCTGCGATGTTATTGCGCGGCGCAAGCGCATGCTCGGATTTGATACGTATTTTTTAACTGGCACCGATGAGCATGGGCAGAAAATCGAGCGGGCAGCGCAAGCAGCAGGAAAGACCCCGCAGCAGCTTACCGATGAAGTGTCCGCTGAATTTCGTGCGCTGTGGGATCGGATGGGGCTTACTTACGATGACTACATTCGTACGACTTCCGAGCGCCATAAACGTGGCGTGCAGGAGCTATTCCGGAAGATTCGCGATAATGGATTCATCTATAAGGGAACTTACACCGGGCAATACTGCGTTTTTGATGAAATGTACGTCGATGTGGTTGGGGAAGGCGCGCCGTGTCCCGAGTGCGGGCGTCCGACGGAGACGATTCACGAAGAGAATTATTTTTTTAAGCTCTCCTCTTTTGCTGATCAGCTGATCAAGCTTTATACCGAGAGTGACTTTATCCGCCCTGAAAGCCGGCGTAATGAGGTGCTCGCTTTTGTCCGTTCGGGGATGCGCGATCTCTCGATCAGCCGCAGCACCTTTTCCTGGGGCATTCCGGTTCCGGATGACCCGAAGCATGTGATCTACGTTTGGCTGGATGCGTTGGCGAACTACATTACGGCGCTGGGCTATGGATCGGACGACAACCAGCTATACGACAAATATTGGCCCGCCGATCTGCACATGATCGGCAAAGAAATTGTGCGCTTTCACTGTGTTTACTGGCCGGCTTTTCTCATGGCCGCGGGCCTGCCTTTGCCGAAGCACATTGTGGCGCATGGCTGGCTGCTATTTGAAGAGAGCAAGATGTCAAAGTCTCGCGGAAATATAGTGCGGACGGAGACCATTCTCGATGTGCTCGGCGCCGATGCGCTGCGGTATTTTCTTCTGCGTGAAATTGTTTTCGGACAAGATGGATCGTTTTCGTTTGATGCGCTGGTGCAGCGATATAACTCCGATCTGGCCAATGGACTGGGCAACCTCGCCAGCCGCACGCTGACGATGATCACTCGCTATTTCAAGGGCGAGGTGCCATATCCATCGGCAAAGGCTTCGCATACGGCAGACGATGATACGGTTTCGATGGCTGCGCGCAAGACGATTCAGGAATTCGGAATATTGTTTAACGACTTTCAATTTTCCCGTGCCTTGGAATCCGCATGGGGACTGATCGCCTCGGTCGACAAATATATTGTCGAAAACGAGCCTTGGGCGCTCGGCGAAAAACAGGATGAAGAGAGCCGGGCACGGCTGGCTACAATTCTTTATACGTCCGCGGAGGCATTGCGGATTGTGACGGCTCTTGCGCATCCTGTGATCCCGGATTCGACTGCGAAGATTTGGACGCAGCTTGGGCTGGGGGACATCAAGCAATTTGATCTGTCCAAACTGGCTTGGGGGCAACTTAAGTTAGGCACGAAGCTCGGAGAAGTGCAGGCGGTATTTCCGCGTGCCGACAAAAGCGCAATCGAAAGGATGCAGAGAATGGAAGAGCAGCAGAGACCGGCTGTGGGCGCGACGGAAGCGCAGCCTTCAGCTTCAACATCCGCGACAGGTGCGACATTTGCGGCAGAGCCCGTAGCAAAACCGGCTGCTTTGACAACTGCGACAGCGGGAACTGATGGGAAGATCACCATTGATGATTTTGCGAAAGTCGAATTACGTGTCGCTTTGGTGAAAGTTGCAGAGCGCGTGCCCAAGGCTGACAAGCTGCTGCGGCTGGAAGTGGATCTGGGAACGGAGACGCGTCAGATATTGGCGGGAATCGCAGAATCGTATGCGCCAGAATCGTTGGTTGGACGCAAAGTGGTGATTGTGGCGAACCTTGCTCCTCGGAAATTACGTGGGCTGGAGTCGAATGGAATGATTGTGGCGGCGTCTCCGGAGGGAGGAAAGGCAGTATTGGCGGGGTTTCTCGAGGATGTGCCAGTGGGGACAAGGCTGAAATAGAGCAGGCTACGGGCGTCAAGGTTGCGCTGAGAAGCTTTTCGCCATGGAGGCACAGAGTCACGGAAAGAATTGAAAAGCAATTTTGCTCTGACGTTCTGTAATGAAAAGCTAGCCGAGCGATGCTCGGCCTGGACGGGCGAGGACGCCCATCCCTACATAATTCAAAACAACGGATGAGGGCGCCCGTCCCTACATAGACATTTGTATCTCGACGGACAGCCGGGGGCGGCTGTCCCTACGTGTGCATCGCTCAGGACGAACCGACCAACGGCAACCGACTATGTTTATCGATTCTCATGCGCATCTCGAGGGCGAGCAGTTCGATTCTGATCGCGAGCTGGTTATTTCCCGCGCCCGCGATGCTGGAATCGAAGCGATTCTCGCAATCGGTAACGGGGAAAATCCCGAGGCGGTGGCTTGCGGCATTCGTTTGGCTGCGCAGTACCAATTTATTTATGCATCAATTGGTATCCATCCCCATGAAGCGAGCTTCGCCAATGACGCTTTTTTTAGCGAGATGGAGGAATTGGCGAGGCGGCCGAAAGTTATTGCGTGGGGAGAGATTGGATTTGACTACTACTACGATCATTCTCCGCGCGATGTGCAGCAGCGAGTTTTTTTGAAACAGATGGAACTCGCGCGAGCGGCCAAATTGCCAATTATTATTCATTGCCGGCCGTCGGAAGGTAGCGAGAATGCCTGGGACGAGTGCCTGACGCTGATCCAGCAACACTGGGCGTCCAGCGGTTTCGGGGGTATCCTGCACTGTTTTACCGGAACTCCGGCCCACGCCAAACGTGCGCTGGATATGGGGTTCATGATTTCTTTCGCGGGAAATATAACTTTCCCTAGAGCACAGCGGATTCGCGATGCTGCAAGAACAGTGCCGCTGGATCGCATGTTAATTGAAACCGATTCGCCTTTTCTGGCTCCCATCCCGCATCGCGGAAAACGCAATGAGCCCGCATTTGTGAAGGAAACCGCGCGGCAAATTGGAGAGCTGATCGGGCGATCAACAGAAGACATTGGCAATGAAACGGCGGAGAACTTTTACCGTTTCTTTTCGCTTCACGAAAAGCTCAAATCCATTTAGCTTGATAGGTGCATCTTTTGCACAGGGCAGATACACTGCCTAGAGACTTAAATCATGCCCGAGAACACATTTGATGTTGTAAGCAAGCTCGACCTGCAAGAAGTTGCCAATGCCATTCAACAGGCGCTAAAGGAAATTCATACGCGCTTCGATTTAAAGGATTCGAAGTCGAATATTGAGATGGAAGGCAAGGATGCAATCATTTTGCATTCCGCTGACGAGTACAAACTGAGAGCCGTGAATGAAATTTTGCAAGGCAAGCTGGTGAAGCGAGGAGTGTCGCTAAAGGGATTGACTTATGAGGCGGTGCAGCCCGCGGCTGGCGGCACGGTGCGCCAGAAGGTCACATTGCAACAGGGGATCCCTATCGAAAAAGCCAAGCAGATCGTGAAAATTATTAAAGATTCGAAGAAGAAGGTGAACGCATCCATTCAGGCAGATGCGGTGCGGGTCAGCGGGAAAGACCGCGACTCGTTGCAGGAAGTGATCGCGTTGTTGCGCGGGCAGGATTTGGGACTCGATTTGCAGTTTACGAATTACCGGACAAATTGAGGGGAGTTTCACCACGGAGACACAGAGGCACGGAGAAAAGCTTTAGAACATCTTTCATCTTTACTTTAGCTTTTCGTAAGAGCTTGGTCCAACAGGTTTTGAAATTGTATTTCTCAGTGCCTCCGAGTCTCGGTGGTGAACGTAGTGAATAGAACGGAAAACAGATTGAGCACACCAGCGGCTATCGACGGGAAAGAAATCTTTGAGATGTTGCGCGAGGACCTCTCCGCCATTGAGCGGGAGTTCGGGCGCGACACAGTTTCTGGTGTCGAAGCGATCACCGAGATTGGCGAATACCTGCGCAATGGCGGCGGGAAGCGGATTCGCCCGGCTTTGTTGTTGCTGGCGGCGAAACTTTTCGATTATCAGGGACGAGGCGCGGTACGCTTAGGCGCGGTAGTGGAGATTATTCATACCGCGACCCTCGTGCATGATGACATCATTGATGAGGCTCAAACTCGCCGTGGCCGTCCGGCTGCAAATACACAGTGGGGAAACTCCAAATGCGTGCTTGCCGGCGACTGGCTTTACATGCAGGCTTTCAAGGTCGCTGTGCAGGAACGTAATTTCCGCATTTTGGATACGCTCATCGAACTGACTCAGCAGATGGTGGAAGGCGAACTGCTTCAAATGGAGCAGTTGGGAAAATTGATTTCTTTGGAAGATCACTTTGATCTTATCTTCCGCAAAACAGCTTGTTTGTTTTCGGTTTGTATGCGGATGGGAGCAATCCTGGGTGGCGCGACAGTTGAGCAGGAAGAAAATCTTGCCCAGTACGGACGCGATCTGGGAATGGCATTCCAGATTGTCGATGACGTACTGGATCTGACTGCCTCGGAAAACATTTTAGGAAAGCCGGTTGCCAGCGATTTGCGCGAGGGTAAGGTAACAATGGCGGTGATTCATGCGCTTGAACGCTGCACGCCAGCTGAACGCAATCTGATTGAGGCGGTGATCGGGGAACGGGCTTTCGAAGGCGTAACACATAAAGAGATTATCGATGTTTTGAATCGCTATGGGTCACTGGACGCAGCACACACTTGTGCTTTGCAGTATGCGGATCTCGCTCGCAATGCAATTTGCAGCTTCCCGGATAGCGAAATTAAGCGAGCCTTGCTCTGGGCTCCCGATTTCGTCGTGGCACGCGAAAAGTGAGCCGAATCTTAGATTGATTTATTATCCATTCACAATCGGCCGTTCATCTTTCAGCCTACGGTAACTTTCCTATTGCAATTGCCTGGGAATCCATCACAATTAAACTGCGGGTATGGCATGGAGGAAAACGTGAAAGTTGCGAATATTTTGCTCACGAGTGCTGTTGTCACACTCTCTATAATCGCTTCAGCGCAGCAATCGCCGGACACACAATCCGCCGGAACTTCGTCCGGCACCATGACGGTTCGGGGATGCCTCAATAGTTCGCGCGGAAATTATATTGTGGCTGAAAATAAAACAGGCATGACTTATGTGTTGCGAGGTGTTGGCAACAAATTAGACAGCAAAGTAAATCGTGAAGTACAGGTCATAGGCACGCTTGAACCCGGTAGCCAAAAGACTGGAGTGCGATCACAGAAACAAGGGAGCAATCCGGCGGACACAGTTCACGGAGTCGATGGGACTCCACTTTATATATCCGACGTGAATGCCGACATCAAAAACGTCGGAAAATGCAAAGCTGCTGATGCCCGCTAAGAATGTCTTCTAATCAAGAGATTGAAATCAAATTCCGTGTAGATGACTTGCGCGCGCTCAACCGGCGTTTGCAAAATTCGGGTTTTCACCTTGACACTAAGCGCACCCACGAACTCAATACGCTTTACGACCTTCCGGGAAATCCTCTTAAGAAGCGCGGCGACATTTTACGACTGCGCAAATTTGGAGAAGATTGGGTGCTTACACATAAAGGTAAGGGCAAGGCGGGCCGTCATAAAACGCGGGTGGAAAACGAAACTAAACTTTCTGACGGACGAAAGATGGAAGCTATTCTGCGCGCGCTGAACTTTTCTCCGGCATTCCGGTACGAAAAATTTCGCGCGGAATGGAGCGATGGCAAGGGGCATGTGGTGGTCGATGAAACGCCAATCGGAAATTTCGGAGAGATCGAAGGTCCGTCACGCTGGATTGATCAAACTGCCAAGCAGCTTGATATTTCCCGCAGCGATTACATCACGCAATCTTATGGCGAGCTTTTTCTTGATTGGAAAAAGAAAAACCGCAGTCCGGCTCGAGAAATGACCTTCAAAGAAATCCGCCTGCCTAAGCCCGGTAAACGCCCCTAACCTGCTGCACCAAACTAACCAACAAACCTTGAAGTCGCACAAGTTTCGGTGCATGGTACTCTCAAATTGCTCTGGTTTCTGCTCCGGCAATTTGGCGATGCAGAAAGACAATTTTCGGCGACTTCTTCGTACTGTTGAAGCTCTATCGGACCTCGGCCCTGCAATCACCGCGGCACGTGAGTTTCCGCAGACGGCGCGCGCCATTCTTGCTGCCGTGCTACAAGCAGGCGGCGCGCGCGAAGCTGTGCTTTTCTCTTTTAGCGACAAGCCATCCATGCTCAGCTCGATTGTGGCAGATGGTTTTGCGCTCATGCCCGATCCGGCAGTCATCCCTCTTCTACCCAAGCATGTTCATGCTCTGACTGTGGCGCGTGGCCCCGTAATTCTGGGCCAGGTGTCGTACGAATCGGTACTGAGTTCCAATGGCAACGTAGCTCCGGAGTTGTTCAAATGCGTTGCTCCACTCAAAGTCGGCGGCAAACTGGTGGGAGTGGTTGCATTGGGCCGCCGTGAGGGCGATACGGTTTACGATCCGGGCGAACTCGAAGCGCTTGATTTGTTGTGCCACTATGTTTCGCTCTTCATCCACAACCATTCTTTGAGCCAGACTTTGGCGCAACGGGTTTCTGAAAACTTGCGATTGATGGCTTCTCTGCATGGGTTTTACGATAATGCCCTCGAGGCTTTCGCCACCGCGATTGATGTAAAGCACGTCAATATTCATGGGCACTCTTTGCGAGTCGGCCGTTATGCGGCAGCAATGGGCGAGGCCATGAACCTGGATATGAATGAAGTGGCAGCTCTACGCTCCGCCGGATATTTACATGATATTGGCAAGGTAGCCGTCGATAAGCGGCTTTTCGGCAAGACAACTTCGCTTGATGAAGAAGAATTCCGTGAGATGGCCGACCATACACTGGTGGGACATCAAATCGTGAGCGGAGTGCAATTCCCATGGCCCAAAATTCCGGAGATCGTCCGCTGGCATCATGAACGGGGCGATGGCACGGGGTATCCAGACCATCTCATGATGGATGAAGTGCCAATGCCAGCAAGGATCATTGGTGTTGCCGATACTTTCGACGCCATGAACAGCATACGTCCCTACCGCGAGCGCCTCTCTCTTGGAAGTACGCTGCGCGAAATTGTGCGCATGACTCCGCAAAAATTCGATCCCAATGTCGTGCAAGCTCTTCTGGTTCAGGTCCGGCGCGATACGGTCGGCAGCAATCGCATTCCATTCTTAGAAGAAGGACTTGCGGGCAGTATTGCGGCGGCAGACGTTGATCACCTCGCGGCATCGTTGCAGCATAAGATGAGCCATGGACGGCTTTTTTTAACCTAGAATCCCGTATCCTACGGCATTATTTTCTGTTTTTTAGTGATATCCTAAGTCATTTCGCTGCCGCCGATGCTGCTTCCTGCTGGGATCTCCGGCATTCTTATCCTCTTTTCCGGATCTTACCGAACTTTCGTTTCAATAAGAATTTCCCTCAAGGCAGCGGCAAATTAGCCGATCTATTCATTGTTCATGCTATGCGATGTTCATGCTATGGGACCGTACTTGCAATCTGAATTTCTCGATTTTCTGTTTTCCAGCTTCACTCACTTGAAACTCAGCTCATCCGCTACTCAAGATTTCGCTTTATAAGCATTTACGACAAATTAGATCACACGATCAGATCGGCAAAGATTTTTATGGCGGCAGGCACGCAGCTGATATGAAGCACTCGCACAACAATCGGACGCGCTACAAATTATTTTTGAAAGCTTGCCAACCGGCGTCATGGTAGCCGATTTTGATGGAAGACTCCTGTTCTCTAATCCGGCAGCGGAAAAGATATTGGGATGCGGCCCCATCGACTTTGCTCCCCAAGATGCAACCTCCATTTATGGATGGTACTTGCCGGATCAGGAAACACTCCTCGATCCAGAACAGTTGCCGCTTGTACGCGCAATTCACGGAGGCACCATTGTGGATGAAGTCGTTTTTGTACGAACCTTGCAGCAACAATCCGGTGTGTGGATTAAGGTGAACGCGTGGCCGCTGCGGGATTCAGTCGATCAAATCCATGGCGGTGTAGTTTTGTTTCAGGATTTCACGAAGGACCGTGAGGCAATGCGGGCGCTCATCCTGCTGGCACAAGTAGTAAAACAAACCACCGATAGCGTGGTGCTGACAGATAAACAAGGAATTATCCAATATGTGAATCCCGCGTTTGAGACGACAACTGGGTACAGCAAAGAGGAAGCTATAGGAAATACGCCTCGGCTGCTCAAATCCGGCCTTCACGATGCGGAGTTCTACCGGCAACTCTGGGCGAAGATCAGCGATGGGCAGTCTTTTGAAGGAATGATCATCAATCGCAATAAGGCCGGCAATCTCTACTGGGCTCAACAAGCCATTACTCCCATACGAGACGATTCCGGACAACTTACACACTTTGTTTCAGTGTTGCAGGACATTACCGAACTCCGAAAAAAACAAGAGCAGGAATTTCAGCTCCAACTGGCGCGCAACATTCAGCAAAAACTTTATGGCTCCGCGCCAGTATTAGATGGCTTCGATATCGGGGCATCTGCTCATCCGGCTTATGAAACGGGCGGCGATTATGTTGACTTCATCTCCATGCCTGACGAATCGCTGATCATCGCAGTCGGCGACGTTCACCAGGTAGTGCCCTTTAGCGGTGACCCGAAGTAATTCTTTTACCAGCAACTTTCCTGTTCATTCGGGTTCATAATTGAGAGCGATTCAGCCTGCGATCATGAACCCAGCCCGAACAAAATTCTCCGTTATAACAGGTTTGGCAGTGATCGTAGTCATGATTTCTGTCCAGATGGCGCTGGGCAAGAAGAAAGACAAATACGCCGCCATATCGCAAATGGACGATCGCAGGCGCGCTGAACATGCACTCAATCGGCTGACATTCGGTCCGAGATCCGGAGATGTAGACCGAGTGATGACTATCGGAGTCGATAAGTGGATCGACGCACAACTCCATCCTGAAAAGATCGACGATACCGCACTCGATACCAAACTGGCTCCCCTTCAGACACTGCGGATGAGCACGAGAGAGATGGTTGAGAAATTTCCGCCGCGGCAGGTCATTAAAGCGGTTGCGGATGGAAAGCTTTCGCTTCCGACAGATCCAGTAAGACGCGCTGTTTACGAGGCACAACTCGATCGCTTCCAGGAAAAACAACTTAAGAAAACCGAAAAAGCGAACGCATTGCCGGTTTCTGAGGCGGCTTCCAAAATGCCTGGCCAGGAAAGCCTTCTTAGCGACGATGAACGTCGCCGCAACGAGCAACGTTTCAACGCGAATGAGCTGGTACGCGAACTGGCGAGCATGGCTCCGGATCAGAGAATGGATGCGGTTCTCAAGCTTTCAGTCGAAAACCGAAGCGCTGTCGCCGATGTACTAAAAGGCGACAAGCGAGATAAATTTTTCGAAGGCTTGACTCCACAACAGCGGGAAGATCTGCTGGCCATGAATAATCCCGAGCAGATGATCGACGATGAACTGATTCAAGGAAAATTGTTGCGCGCGACTTACAGTGAGCGCCAGCTTGACGATGTGATGTCCGATTTCTGGTTCAATCATTTCAATGTTTTTATTGGCAAAGACGCCGACCGGTTTCTCATAACCAGCTATGAACGCGATGTGATCCGTCCGCATGCATTGGGAAAGTTCGAGGATCTCCTCATCGCCGCGGCCCAGAGTCCCGCCATGTTGTATTACCTCGACAACTGGTTGAGCGTGGGTCCGAATTCAGATGTCGCCAATGGAATTAAACGCCGGAACAAACGCGACGAGAAGAAATATTCCAAGAGCAATGGTCCGGTCAAGCAATCCAAAGGCAAGCGCAATGGGCTGAATGAAAATTATGGACGCGAGTTAATGGAGTTGCATACACTCGGCGTGAATGGCGGCTACACGCAAAAAGATGTGACCGAGCTTGCGCGTGTATTAACAGGATGGACGCTGAAGAAGCCCAATGATGGCGACTATAGTTTCAGTTTTACGTTTGATGAACGCATGCACGAACCCGGGGAAAAAACAGTTCTTGGACATCGCATCAAGCCGAATGGCGAGAAGGAAGGATATGAAGTCCTGCATATCCTCGCACATCATCCCTCGACCGCTAAGTTTGTTTGCACCAAGCTGGCCCAGCGGTTTGTCTCCGATAATCCTTCACCGGAATTAATAGACCGGATGACGCAAACTTATTTGAAGAAAGATGGAGAAATTCGCGAGGTACTCAAGACCTTATTCCAGTCGCCTGAATTCTGGGCGGCGGATGACTACAGAGCAAAGATAAAAACACCGCTGGAGTTTGTGGTTTCAGCATTGCGAGCAAGTGATGCAGACATTACCGATGCAATGCCAGTTGCCAGGCAGTTACAAAATATGGGAATGCCACTTTATGGAATGCAGCCTCCCACCGGCTACTCAATGAAAGCCGATGCGTGGGTGAACTCTTCGGCGCTTCTGGGACGCATGAATTTTGCATTAGCTTTGACGGCTGGAAAGCTGAAAGGCGTGCAAGTGGACTCAGGCCGCTTGCTGGACACTCAACAGCCGCCTACAGATGCGGAACAAACGCTGGAAGCGTTGGAGAAAAATCTGCTTGCGGGAAATGTGTCCAAACAAACGCATGATATGATCGCGGCGCAGCTGCAAGATCCGAACATTGCGCAGCGCAAGTTGGACGATCCATCACATCCACCGAACGTGGCCGGAATCGCAGGATTGATCTTGGGATCGCCAGAGTTTCAAAGAAGATAAAAAAAGCTAAAAGCTACCAACTGCTAGCTTTTAGCTTGAAACAAGTTCAACACAGTTCCAATAAGTCAGTCAGCTTCTAAATTGGATTTTGCTAAAAGCTAGAAGCTAAGGGCCAGGAGCTTCTTTATGTCCATCACTCGTCGCATTTTTCTTCGTAATGGCGCTTTGGCCGTTGCCGGAACCTCCGCTGTACCGGCTTTTCTTACTCGCGCTTGCTACGCAGCCGAATCATTCAGCATTAAGAACAAAAGGTTGGTTGTAATCTTCCAGCGCGGGGCCGCCGACGGTCTGAATATTGTTGTTCCGCATGGTGAACAGGCTTACTACGCGATGCGCCCTTCGATCAGCATTCCACGTAATGCTGTAATTGATCTTGATGGGTTTTTTGGATTGCATCCTTCCCTCTCGGCTTTTCAGCCTCTATGGAATCAGCGTCATTTAGCCATCGTGCATGCTGCGGGATCGCCTGATCCCACGCGCTCTCACTTCGACGCGCAGGATTTCATGGAGTCAGGGACGCCGGGAGTCAAGGCTACTGAAGATGGTTGGCTCAATCGCAGTTTGCGATCGTTACCGCAGCAAGCTTCGCCTAATTCGAATGCCAAGTCGGCCTTCCGGGCTATTGCTCTCGGGCCGTCAATGCCGCGCATTCTTTCTGGAAGCGAGCCTGCGATTGCCTTGAACAATATAAATGACTTCGGAGTTGGCGGGCGCAACCCCAATGCAGTTCCTGTGTCGAATACATTCGAGGCCATGTATGAACACTCAGTGGATTCGGTTCTGCACGGGACAGGGCAGGAAACTTTTGAAGCGGTGAAGATGCTGAAATCGGCCGATCCGGCGAAGTACACTCCCGCAGCCGGCGCTGATTATGCTAAAGGACGCTTTGGCGACAGCCTCAAGCAACTGGCGCAGCTCATCAAAGCGAATCTGGGAGTGCAAGTGGCATTTGCGGACATTGGAGGATGGGATCATCACGTGAACGAAGGAAGTACACAAGGTCAAATTGCCAATGTTTTGCGTGAGTTCTCGCAATCGCTCGGCGCTTTCTGGACTGATCTCGGAAATCTCGGCGAAGACACTGTTGTGGTGACGATGTCGGAATTCGGGCGCACAGCCCGCGAGAATGGAAACCGCGGAACGGATCACGGCCATGCCAATGTAATGTTCATCATGGGTGGTCCAGTGAAAGGGGGCAAAGTCTACGGACGTTGGCCGGGGCTCGATCAGTCCCAATTATATGAAGGACGCGACCTGGCCGTCACCACTGACTTCAGACAGGTAGTGAGTGAGGCAGTGTACAGGCATTTGGGAAACAAAAACCTGGATCAGGTGTTCCCAGGATTCGCGAGTCAGCCCGGCGGCTTTCTGAATCTTCTGGTTTAGTGCCAGTTTGTTAACGAACCGATCAGAGCTGAATCCTTACCTCACCATCTTTAATTTCCAAATTATAGATGGCAAGTTTGGCTTTCGGATTGTGAGAAGCCTCGCCGCTCTTCGCATCCCATTCCCAACCATGCCAGGGGCAGACCACCTTATTCCCTTCGATGACGCCTTGACCGATCGGGCCTCCGCGATGCAAGCACACGTTGTCCATGGCTGTGATCTCGCCGTTGATGTTTGCAATGCAGATGGTTTTATCACCAAAAGCAAATTCCCTGGCTTCGCCTTCGGGAGGCAATTCAGATTGCGTAGTAAGTTTTACAAATTCGGACATAAAGTATGAACTCCCTAGCATCCAGAACGATATAGTTTACCCAAGTACATTACCGCCAATTGAAGGGTGGATGCATCTGGATGTTTGCTCAATTCGCCTCGAAATGTAACCAGAAAGTTGCGGGCGTGCTGAATTTGCTGCCTTACGAGACGGCAGATATCGATTGCTTGAGTTGCAAGAAAGCGGGAAACAACAAGCAAGTGGAAATGGGAATCTCGTCCACAATGGCCCACCGCAACTTAATTGGCCAGCAGCTTTAGTTGCATGCTCTTAATTGGCCAATTCGTATCCTGCAAAGAAATAACTCAACTCAAAGCGGGCCGTATCGTCCGCGTCCGATCCATGAATTGCATTGTGTTCAATATTCGCCGCCCACTTTTTCCGGATCGTGCCCTCTTCCGCCTGAGCAGGGTTCGTCGCGCCCATCAGCTTACGTAGATCGGCAATCGCATTCTCTTTTTCCAGAGCTAATACAACGATGGGTCCGCTGGACATGAACTCGGTCAGCGATTTAAAAAAGGGCCGCGCCGCATGTACCGCATAAAATTGTTCCGCCTGATGCTGTGAGATCTCAAGCATTTTCATGGCAAGAATACGAAAGCCGTTTTTTTCAAATTGCTCGATAATGTCTCCGATTGCGTTGCGCTTCACGGCATCCGGCTTAATGATGGTAAATGTACGTTGCAAAGTCTTCATGATTTCTGTCATTCGTCCTTATTCTTTAAAAGATCAATCTTCAGATATATTTCCGAAAATACGTCATCCCGAAGCCTCACGCTTTTTACCAGTGAGGCGAGGGATCCCGCGCATAGGTCTTACGCTTTCACTGTTGTTCCCATTGCCGCAGCAACAGTCTCCCCCAGCTGTGCCGGCGATTGCACCACGCAAATCCCGGCAGCCTTCATCGCTTTCATCTTCTCTTCGGCAGTTCCCTTCCCCCCTGAGATGATCGCGCCGGCGTGGCCCATACGTCGTCCCGGAGGTGCGGTCTGACCCGCAATGAATCCGACTACTGGCTTCTTCATGTGCTTCTTCACATATTCCGCCGCAACTTCTTCAGCATTACCGCCGATCTCCCCAATCATAATCACAGCTTCGGTCTGCGGATCTTTGTTGAAGAGTTCGAGAGCATCCGTGAAATTTGTTCCGATGATAGGATCACCGCCGATTCCGATTGCCGTCGATTGCCCAATGCCGCGCGTCGAAAGCTGAAACACTGCCTCATAAGTAAGAGTGCCCGAGCGCGAGACGATACCGACAGAACCTTCTTTGTGAATGCGTCCCGGCATAATGCCAATCTTGCATTTGCCCGGAGAAATAATGCCCGGACAATTCGGCCCAATGAGCCGCGAACGGCGGGTTTGCAGGAACTCCCATGCACGCACCATATCGAGCGTTGGAATGCCTTCGGTGATGCAAACGATCAATTCGATCTCTGCATCGGCAGCTTCCATGATTGCGTCGGCAGCAAATGGCGGCGGAACGAAGATTACTGTCGCATTTGCGCCAGTTTTATCCACCGCCTCCTGCACACTATTGAAAACCGGAAAACCCTCGTGAGTAGTGCCGCCTTTTCCGGGAGTCACGCCGCCGACGACGTTGGTTCCATACTCGGCGCAACCTTTGGCGTGAAAAGTACCCTCACGCCCAGTTAGCCCCTGTACAATCAGCCGCGTTGATTTATCTACAAGAATGCTCATAAATAGTTTTCCCTAACACTTCTGTCATCCTGAACGCCGTATAACCACATTTATTTAATTGTCATCCTGAGCGGCAGCAATTTTTCCGTCAAGCTCTGTCATCCTGAGCGCTCGCGAAACCCATTGTCTGTCTCTCTAAAACTGTCATCCTGAGCGCCAGCAGTTTTCCGCGTAGCGGAGAGCTGCCAGTCGAAGGACCCCTACATAGCCAATTTAAGCCGCCCCGTGCTACGCTACTTCGCCGCTGCAACCACCTTCTCTGCCGCGTCTTTCATGGTTTCCGCTACGATAAAATTCAATCCCGATTGCTTCAGAATCTCGCGTCCTTCTTCGACGTTGGTTCCCTCCAGCCGCAAAACAATCGGCAGCTGAATCTTCGTCTTATTCGCTGCTTCGACCACACCCTTTGCAAGCGTATCTACGCGAAGAATGCCGCCGAAAATATTAATCAGTACGGCTTTTACGCTCTTATCACTGAGTAGAATTTCAAATGCGTGGGTCACCTGTTCTGCATTCGCACCGCCACCTACGTCAAGAAAATTCGCAGGCATTCCGCCGGCATACTTGATGATGTCCATGGTCGCCATCGCTAGGCCCGCCCCATTCACCATGCAGCCCACGGTCCCGTCAAGTTTGATGTAATTCAGGCTGTACTTCGAGGCCTCAACTTCGAGCGGATCCTCCTCAGTGATATCCCGTAGCTCTCGTAGATCAGGATGGCGAAACATGGCGTTATCATCGAATGCCACCTTGGCATCCAGCGCGAACAATCTTCCATCCGTGCATGTAATGAACGGATTGATCTCCATCATCGACGAATCCGTCTCATCAAAAGCTTTGTACAGCCCGGTCATGAACTGCACCGCTTGATTGATTTGCGACGGCTTCAGTCCTAGTTTGAAGGCCAGCTTGCGCGCCTGGAATGCTCCCAAACCAAGGCCGGGGGTCACGTACTCTTTCAAGATAGCATCGGGATTTTCTTCCGCGACCTGTTCGATCTCCATTCCGCCCGCAGCGGATGCCATAAATACCGGCTTTGCTTCCGTTCGATCGATCACGATCCCCAGATAAAGTTCTTTCTCGATCGGCAAAGTTTCTTCGATCAGCAGTCGTCGCACCACGCGGCCTTCGGGTCCGGTCTGGTGTGTGACCAGTGTCATGCCGAGAATTTTGGATGCGAGCTCGCCCGCCTCCTCAACTGACTTCGCAATCTTCACGCCCCCACCCTTGCCGCGTCCTCCAGCATGGATTTGCGCCTTAACCACAACAGCCGTAGCGCCCGCGCTGAACAGATTCTTGGCCGCACTCTCGGCCTCGTCGCGTGTCGCCACCATCTGGCCGCGAGGCACGGCAACGCCATATTTTTTCAGAATGGCTTTAGCCTGATACTCATGAATTTTCATAATGATTCCTGATTCACATCGTTCCCGGAAGGAAATGCTTGCGGCTTAAGACGGCGGGCAGCAAACTCTTGATTCTATAGGAGGCGAGTTGAATCGGTAAAGGAAGGACCAGACAAGTGGCAGCTCTATTTGAAATTGGCATAGTGACTCAGCCGTTTTCTGCGGCTTTTCTTTGTGTTCTTCGCGGTACAGTCTTTAAAAATCTTAACCGCAAAGCTCGCGAAAGGCGCAACTCACTCAGTTCGGTCAGCGTCGCAATTGAGCTACTACCAACAGATTAGGTAGTGGGCTGTTTTGAATTTCCACAGACTATTGTCAACGGACACCGAGAGTATTTTGCGGGAGCACCTCAAAGACTTTCCCGCCGAAAAGTGTGCTACCGATTTTTGGAAAGCACAGGGCGTCGACGCAAATTGATGTACTCCACTAACCAGTCATAACGATCTTCCAATGCTTGCGGATCGTTTAAATCATGACCAGTGTCGTAGTACAACACTTTCTTTGGATCGCTGGCAGCTGCGACATAATGCTGCATCGATGTTTTGTCGAAGTACTGCTCAAAATTAGCAAATTGTAAAAGCACCGGAATCGGAGCTGAGTGGCCAACGAAATGGATAGCATCGATATCACCCGTGACCCGCGAGTATTTTTCGAGTTGACCAGCAGGCTGGGTTTTTCGGAAGTCCACCATACCGGGCTCGTCGCTGCGCAAAAGAATGTCAGCGGTTTCGGCCACGCCAGCCATCAGCACCGATGTCTTCATACGTTTGTCCACCGCAGTGAGGATCGATCCCCACTGCGCTCCATAGCTGTGGCCGACGTAGGCAAGTCGCTTCGCATCAACATCAGGGCGCGCCAGTAACAGGTCGATTCCACGGCGAAGATCGACTACTACCTGAATTTCGATCTCACGGTCTAAATCCGGCTTATCGAGATGGTCCAATGCCTTGTGCCACGGTTGCGGACGGTCCCATGGGTAGTTAGGGATGAGAGAAACCGCTCCAGCGCGGGCATAGATTTTGGCTTCAGGAATAAATTCTGCGCGCGTGCCATTTCCCCAGTGCCCAAAGAGCACAGCTGCGAATGGACCTTCACCCTTCGGCACTACAAGATACGCTGCCACGGGACCACCCTTGGGACTGGTATAGTTGATGTCGTAAAGCGTGCCCCCGTCGAATTCTTCGATCATTTTCTGGCGGATATTGAGCGGTTGTTTTACGTCATAGTCGAACAGTCGCGTAGCAGATGAGAAATCGGGTGCACTCTTAGGTTCTGTCTGCGCCGGTGTTAAGGCAGCAGTAAGGATAAGCGTTAGCACACCGATCAAAAAACGCATGCTGTCTCCAATCGCAGGAAACGATTCCCGCAGCATTTAGCATATTCAATCAAAAACAAAAGGCCTTTGTACATGCCCGACTCTTGTTGGCGCCTTGAATATTCGCGAACTTCCTAAATATTCGTCTTAAATATTCGCCAGGTGCCCATTCATTCTTGCTCTTTGCGGATGAAATTAATGCAGACCTGACCATCTCCGTTTATTTCTCCTCCTCTTTCCCATAATAAAATGTAAACAAATGTAAAGCATGGAGGAAGACGTATCAATCAATTCAACGACATCATACGATAATGTAAGTACAAAAATGCAAAAATGTTCCCGTGGGAACATTACGCAATTCCCCAAAATCCAACTCTGCCGCTAATGCTACTCTAATATTTGATCTATGATCCTCGACGCCCTTCACCGTATTGCCAATCATCGCCAGTCGCTCTCTCGCGACGAGGCCCGCATCGTCATGGCTGAAGTCTTAACTGGGAAATGCACTGACACGCAGATCGCGGCGCTGCTGGTTGGTTTGCACATGAAAGGTGAAACGGTCGAAGAGATCGTTGGCTTTGCGGAAGCCATTCGCGCCGCGGCGTCTCCCCTGAACCTTCACGAAAACTCAACGCTGGACGTGAGCGGAACCGAACGCGACGCGCTGGTCGATACCTGTGGTACAGGGGGCGATGCAAGCGGAACATTCAACATCTCGACTGCGACTGCATTCGTGGTTGCAGGCGCGGGAGTGCGCGTGGCAAAACATGGCAACCGTTCCGTGACATCGAAGTGTGGCTCTGCTGATGTCATGGAAGCGCTTGGCGTAAATATCAATTTGTCTCCTGCTCGCATGGGTGCATGTCTTGATGAAGTTGGAATGGCATTTCTATTTGCGCCAGCGATGCACTCCGCTATGAAATACGCGCAGACAGCACGCCGCGAGCTTCGTCTCCGAACAGTTTTTAATTTGCTTGGCCCACTCACTAATCCCGCTCACGCCTCAGCGCAAGTCGTGGGAGTTTATTCGGTGGAGCTGGTGGAAAAATTAGCCGAAGCCTTGAGCATGTTGGGATTGCGACGAGCCGTTGTGGTGCACGGGCTGGACGGCCTCGATGAAATCACGATCACCGGCCCAACTCGCGTTGCCGAAGTTCGGCAAGGAAATGTCAGAACTTATGAAGTCACGCCGGAAGAGTTCGGGTTAAGACGCGCTCCGATTGAAGAACTCGCGGGAGGAGATACCGCGGCAAATGCCGGAATTATCCGAGCCATTTTAGGTGGAGAGAAGTCAGCAAGGCGTGACGTAATTCTTTTAAATGCAGCTGCTGCTTTAGTGGCCGGAGGACGAGCAGATCATCTAAGCAAAGCGTTGCCATTGGCGGCAGAGTCAATCGATTCTGGCGCCGCGCTGCACAAACTGAAGGAGCTGATACGGTTCACGAATAATCCATTGACCGCATGAGCGCGGTCTTAAGCAAATAGGCACGCGGCTCGGCTGCTCGGTCTTTTCACTACTCCACAGCTTTTGGCTTTCTTCCCTAGGGAAAAACGGAAAACAAATCTCTGAGGTCCGGTTGAGTCGCGGCATTGCCGAGATATGGAGTAACACCGAAGATTTCCTGCAAGCTCCGAAGCAATGCTCCGTGGTTGTAGTGAATCGAGTTGCTGTAGCTTTTGCCTTTGGCGAGCGGCGACAGCACAATCATTCCGATGGGTCCATCCCCCGTATCGGCTTCGTCCCAGGTAAGGAAAACGACTCCGCCGTCGCGATAGGCTTGAGAGTTCAGGATCATCGGCAAATGATGGGCCAGCCAGGCATCGCCTTGCGCGATTTGATTGCGAAGCGGGCTACAACTATCGTGCATGTCATTGCAAACGTTTGGAGTGATGAAGTTGTACCGCGCTACGGAATTGCTGTCGAGGTCTTTGGCGAGTTCCTCGAACGGCCGGATGTGCTCAATGCAATAGACGGAGTTTGCCTTTCTGCGGTCAGTCACATCATCAAAATAAACAAAAGGGTCGTGCCGCACCGCGTAGGGGTATCGATTAGAGATTGGACAATCTTTCCCAGAGATATTCTCTTCGTAAGCGCGCCACGACACGGCGCCGTGAGCGGAATTTTTTAGCAGAGTCACCAAATGTTGAGTGCTGGATTGGCTGTCGCCCAGCGGCGAGTTGTCGTCGAGAATGCCGAAATTCGTGCCCGCTTCCATCCACAGGTAATTGGGCAAGCTGGGATGGATGTTGGGAGGGTTGAAATATTGTTCGGCATGAGAGGCCTGCGGAATCAGAGTCTGGTTAATATAAGGAGCAAACTTACTGTTTTTGATGGATGACCAGTTCTGGTTCTCCATCACAATCACCCACACCGTTTTTATCTGCCCGGTTGAGGAAGGTTGCGAATTTTGGGCGGAAGCCGCAGGGCAAAAACCTGCAAGAGAATAAATCAGCAGGCTTACAAGATTTACGAGCACTAAGATTCGCATAGGGTATTGTGCGACAAAACATATTCTTAAATGAGGTGACATTCGAGTGCCGGATCTTCAACGGAATTACTCTTTCGCAATTGGAGATTCCACTTGGACTATCACTTTGCCAGATCGATTTTTAACATATTATTGGACAGGTCGCTTTCTGGCACACTGCCGTCGTTGATCACAATTTCTTCCGGCTTCGATGGCACATCCATTCTCGTCGATATCTTTGATTTAGCCCTTACTTCGATTCGCTTGGTCACTTCACCGCCTTCGGTCTTGAGAATCAGCGGCACTTCGGCTCCGGCGTTTCCAAGATTCTCTACTGTGATAGTGACGAAGTAACCGCCGCCAACACTGGCACGCGCGTAGGCCGATTCAACGCGAAAGTCGGGCAGTCCCTTGTCAGCATAAACCCAGTCGTCGAAGAACCACTGCAAGTTGCGTTTCGATTGCGCTTCGAGAAGATGCTGCATGTAAGCGGGATCTTTGTCTTCGTCAGGCTTGTATGCGGTGAGAGCCTTCTTGAGAGAATCGCCTCCAACCATGCCGCGCAGCATCCACCACACAAACATGGCTTTGCTGCGGTAAAACTCTTCGATGCTGGTATTGATCAATGACTGATCAGTCTGATTTCGGTTAGCGATAGATGATTTTTCTGCGTCAACAATCGACGCACGAAATGGCGCCATGAAATCGAGCGCGCCCTGACGGCCATTGTGCTGTTCGCGATCAAGCGCCTGAGCAAAATGTGCCAGGCCTTCGTAAATCCAAAGGCGCGGCGAGGGGAAAGCTGCATGGGTAAGCGCGTGAACGGCAGTGAGTTCATAAAGTCGAGAATCAACATTGGCGAGAGGAGTGAGTAGCACGTTACCGCTTTCAAAAGAGGCAGCTTCCGAGTCGTTCAATTCCACGACTTGCGCTTTTTGTCGTGCAACCCCAAACCATTCCGTTACAAGCGGAGTGACCAAATCTAAAGCTAATCCGAAGTTGTTGGCAGCGGACTCGTGTTGAGACAGAAAATGAATTCGTATCGCAGGACGATCCAACTCCGAGTAATCGGCAATAGAGAATAGCGGTATCAACTGCCCTAGTTGTGGGTAAAGGTGTTCTCCGCAAGAGGCGGTGGTTTCGTCGTTGGTTCTACGCCCGTCTTCCGCAGGTACGCCAACCGGCACCGGGTTGTTCATGATTATTTCGGAATCAGTATTACCGGTCGAACAAAGATTTACTTTCAACAATGTATTTTGCTCGCGCACTTTCCATCTACCCAGAGCCTCAAAGACGCTCTTCCCTTCGGACAAATTCGCCGACTCTATTGCGACCGGATACCACGCGACATAACCCACGCCTCTTACTGCTGTGTAGGTCTTGCCGATCTGATCCCAATCGCTGTGCTTTGCTTTGTCCTCCGGAACGCCGATTCGAGTCAAGCGCGTGGCGTCAAGTACGATCACTCCCTCATAGCCGATCGCAAGCTCGATCGTTCCTTTCGGCGGAGCTTCCTGCGGCAAAGTGACGATGGCCTCCGAAAGTGCTCCCGTGTGGTCGATGTCTGATGCGTAAGGCTGGGAAACAAACTGAACTGGCTTGCCGCCAAATTGAATCGATCTCCAATCGAGACTGGAAGAGATCTGCAACGAAAAACTTTTCTGCGGAGAAGAAGAATCGTTGCGAAGCGTGATCTTTCCACGAACCGCCAAGCGTTGCTGTGCAGGCTCGACTTGTAGGTTCAAGTCATATTTGGTGAAGGTAAAAGCCTCTCGGTCGATGGCGGGACAATTAACTACAAAACCACAGAAGGCACAGAAGACACAGAAAAGCTTGAACAATTTATTTGCCACCTTGTTGCGGGAATACTGAACTGCGAAAACCACAGAGGGCACGGAAATACCGCAACACTATTTTTCTCCCGCTTTGCTCCGCCGTTGCCGGACAATTTCGTAGAGCATCACGCCCGCGGCGACGGAAACGTTGAGCGATGGGACTTTTCCTAACATCGGGATCGAAACCAGATAATCGCATTTCCTGGCCACGAGATCATGAACGCCCTTACCTTCGCCTCCGAGGACAATGGCGCAATCCATGTTGTAGTCGAGAGAGTCGTAGTTTTGCGTACCACGCTCATCGAGTCCTACTACCCAGATGTTCTGTGACTTCAATTCATCCACGGTGCGTGCGATGTTAGTGACTTTGGCGATTGGCAGGTGCTCGCTCGCCCCCGCAGAAGCCTTCGTAACTGTCGGAGTAACGCCAGCAGCGCGGCGTTCGGGGATTACGACTCCGTCCGCTCCGGCAGCGTCAGCGGTGCGGAGGATCGCTCCGAGATTGTGAGGGTCTTCAATGCCGTCGAGTACCACGAGTAAGGAATGTTGGCCGCGTTTGGCTGCTATTACATCATCAAGTTCGATGTATTGCTTGGCGGATGTCACTGCGACCACTCCTTGATGGCCGTTGTTGCCGGCCATGCGGTCGAGCTCGGCACGGGTCAGCGACTTTACCGCCACGCCCTGACGTCGCGCCTCGTCAACAACGTGCTGCAAACGAATATCGTGACGTTCTTTGGCAACTCCCACCCATGAGAAGGTTCTGCCGCGTGCTTTCAAAGCCTCAGCGACGGCGTTAATTCCGTAGATATAATTCATGAAGATTCAGTTTACTGCCTGCAAGGTTTGAGAGCGAGGGATCGGCTCCTTCTAGCTAGTCTTTTAATCAGGATATTCACGATGGAGATTATGTCTGGCCTCGCACGCTAGATCCCTCGCCCCGCTGATGAAAGCGCGGGACTTCGGGATGACACCACCAGAACAAGAACGTGTGATGAGATCATCGCGATTTGCCTGAGTGCTAGACTTTAACTCTTAGGAATCTTATGCAGGACGTTTACATCCTCTCCGCGGTTCGTACGCCTATTGGCAAATTTGGGGGCTCGCTCGCCTTTATGACCGCCGCCGATATGGGCGTAGTAGCTGCAAAGGCTGCCATGGGGCGAGCGGGAGTTCGTCCCGATCAAATCGAAGAGACGATCTTCGGAAATGCTCGACAGGCTGGCGGCGGCCCAAATCCGGCGCGACAGATTTCTATTCGCAGTGGCGTTCCTCAGGAAGTTCCCGCTTACACCGTCAACAAAGCCTGCGCGTCTGGGATGAAGTCAGTCGCTTTGGCGTATCAGGAGATTGCGGCTGGCAATCTCGATTGCGTGCTTGCCGGAGGAACAGAGTCGATGTCGCGGCTGCCTTACTATCTCGAAGGCGCGCGCTGGGGATACCGGCTGGGAAATCAGGAACTGGTCGATGGCATGTATCGCGACGGCTTCTTTTGTCCCATGGCGAAGATGTTGATGGGAGAGACCGCCGAAGTACTCGCCGAGCAATACAAGATTACGCGCGGCGAGCAGGATGAATTTGCGCTGTGCTCGCAGATTCGCGCGGCAGCCGCTATCGATGCAGGACGATTCGAGGATGAGATCGTCCCCGTCACTCTGGAAAGCAAAAAGGGCCCGCAGGTTTTTGCTCGGGATGAGCATCCCTTTGTGGGAGCGACGATGGAAAAATTGGCGAAACTCGTCCCCGTGTTTTCGAAAATTGGCACCATTACTGCGGGAAATTCTTCTGGCATTACCGACGGCGCGGCTGCCGTGGTCATTGCCAGCGAAGAATTCGTAAAGAAGAACAACCTGAAACCACTCGCACGGATAATGGCCGTCACTTCGGCTGGCGTGGATCCGAAGATTATGGGCATTGGACCGGTTCCTGCATTAAAGAAAATGGAGCAGAAGCACAAGTTGAAATTGGGCAACTTCGATCTCGTTGAATTGAACGAAGCCTTCGCGGCTCAGGTTCTAGCCTGCGACCGTGAATTGCATTTCGATCGCGAGAAGTTGAATGTGGACGGCGGGGCGATTGCGCTTGGACATCCTATTGGCTGCACGGGGACGCGAATCACGGTGACATTGCTTCATGAAATGTTAAGGCGCAAAGCGAAGCTCGGAGTGGCGACATTGTGCGTGAGCGGCGGAATGGGCATGGCGCTGGCAATTGAGAATGCGACATAATTGCGGAAGGCCTGCGACGCAGGATGTGCGATTCTAGAATTGAGAAAGAACCCGGGCTAGCGACATCTCAGGAACTTTGGAGTCGATTTTGACCCTACATGAGCGAATCTTGTAGCACACAATTCTTCGAGATTCGTGATCCACAAGGCAATCCACTCGAAGTTGCCGAAGGATAAGACAGCGCTTTCGCCTTATTCCTCATCATCCTCCCTCAAATCCCGCTATACTTTCCTTAGTACTTCTTGGCTACGAGGAACGCCGCATGTCCTTATCGACCGTAATCGTGGATGACGAGCAACTTGCTCGTGATGAGCTTGCTTATCTTTTAAAAGACATTGGAGAGATTGATGTCGTGGCGCAGGGAAAAAATGGCGTCGAGGCCGTAAATCTAATCCGCGAGCACAACCCTGATCTCGTCTTTCTCGATGTGCAGATGCCTGGCCTCGATGGCTTTGGTGTAATTAAAAAATTACTCGACCGTAAACTTCCGCTGCCCAAGATTGTCTTTGCCACGGCATTCGATCAGTATGCGGTCAAAGCTTTCGAAGTCAATGCCGTCGATTACCTGCTCAAGCCATTTGATAAAAAGCGTGTTGCCCAGTCCGTTCAGAAGGCTCGCGCCAAACTTGATCCTGAAGCTGCTTCTTCCGACAAATTAGAGACGCTGGTGCGGATGCTGGAATCACAGAAGCCGCAACCTTCCAAAATTCTGTTGAAGGCGGCGGGAAGACTATTTTTGGTTGATCAAAAAGACATCTGTTTTGCTTCGATTGAAGATGGGATTATCTCGGTTGCCACCACCGGGCCGGTCAGCATGGAGGGCCAATCGAATTGCCGCACGCTTGAGGAATTGCTAGACAGTCTTGATCCCAATCTTTTCTGGCGCGCTCATCGTTCTTATTTGGTAAATATCAACCGGATTAAAGAAGTTGTTCCCTGGTTCAAGAGCTCCTATCAACTACGTATGGACGACAAGAAGCAAACAGAGATTCCGGTAAGCCGGGCGCAAACCAAGCGATTACGGGAGCTTTTCGGACTGTAGGGGCCGCATGAGAGGGTTGGGGTAGTGCCGGCGGCGCATGGCATCTTCAAGCGATGCTGTCTTGGCCGTATTGTTTGCGAGGACGGTTGGCGGGATGGCGAGGGTAGGGGTGCTTCGACTCGTCCTTGCCTTTCGTGAACGAAAGACGCGGCCTTCGCTCAGCATGACAGGGTGGGGGGTGCGGTGTTATCGGCGCACGGCGTCTTGACGCGATGCTGTCTTGGCCGAGCAGGCGATGCGGTCTTTCCCGTGCAGCCAACGCGTTACAAAAGGAATGCCATCCTTTGCAGTTACGCTTGCATCTAACCGGCATCCTTCATAAGGTAAGTGTGGGCTGTTATTTTGCTAGCTAATTCTGCCGATTTACGACGCTGGTTCACCAAGGTCCTTCCCTTGGTGTGCGTTCTGCTGGTCGCGGTTAGCGGTTTTGCCCAGGCCATTCACGTACATCCAGATGACTCAAGGCTACCCAGCCATGAGTGCTCGATTTGCTCTGTTGCGCATGCGGGAGTCATCGCCAGCGCAACTTACAATCCTTCTCCGGTATTTGTGCAGACGGAGCTTTTTGTTGCTCCCGACGCTATTCATCAATCATTAGGCTTCTCTTTTTCTCTCCGTATCCGCCCACCTCCTGCTGTTTAGGTCTTGCCAAGCTGCAACATATTTTGCGAATACATTTTTCCGAATACAGGTTGCAGCCATCGCGCCACCGGCTTTCTCTTTCTCCATTGGCGCGCAGCTTAAACATTCAGCCACACCCACGCGGGGCGGAGGACCAATGTCCAAGAACTTTCTGCGGTTGTCGTCTTTTATTAATCTTGCTTTTTTCTTACTCACATTAAGCGTCATTTCAGGCTGGGCGCAATCTTCCGGCACCATTGAAGGAACCGTAACCGATCCTTCGGGTGCTGTGGTTCCGAACGCGCATGTAGAGATTCACAATCCAGTCAGCGGCTTTAATAGATCCGCAATCACGGACAGTGCGGGGCGATTCAGCTTCCCGAACGTGCCTTACAACCCATATCACTTGTCGGTGACTGCGGAAGGATTCTCCTCAACTGCTCAGGATGTAGAAGTTCGCTCCGGCGTTCCAGTTGAGGTCACCACCAGCCTTAAAGTTGCCGCGGAAGGTAACACCATAACGGTGGAAGGAGGCGGAGATTTAGTGGAGAACGATCCGACTTTTCATACCGACGTGGATCGCGATTTATTTCAAAAAATGCCGCTGGAAAGTGCATCTTCATCCTTGAGTTCGCTGGTTACGCTTGCAACGCCCGGCATTGCTGCCGATTCAAATGGTCTTTTCCACGGCCTCGGAGATCACGCGGAGAACTCCTTCTCTCTCGATGGCCAGCCCATTACCGATCAACAAAGCAAGATCTTTTCTAACCAGATCCCTACTGACGCGGTGCAGTCGCTGGAGGTCATTTCCGGCGCACCACCAGCTGAATATGGGGACAAGACTAGCGTCGTTATCAATGTGACTACGCGTTCCGGGCAAGGAGTTACAACGCCGCATGGAGCTGTAACGGCTTCGTATGGAAGCTTTGGAACTTCCAATCTTGGCTTTAATTCGGCGTATGGAGGAAAGAATTGGGGGAATTACATTTCGCTAAATGTACTTAACAGCGGGCGGTTTCTGGATCCTCCAGAGTTTGTAGTAATGCATGACAAGGGGAATGAAGAGAACATATTTGACCGAGTCGATTATCAGTTTTCCAGCGCAGATTCTCTACACTTTAATTTCGGCTTTACGCGTTCCTGGTTCCAAACGCCGAATTCATTCGATGCACAAAACGCAACGGCATGGAATGGTGTCACCGTGAACCATGGTGGCTTGGATCCCAATGGCAATGTAGTTGGTCCCGCGGATCAGCGATCGCAAATTAAAACTTTTAACATTGCGCCATCCTGGACTCATTTACTTAGCCCAACTACTGTGTTCACGTTTGCCGCTTTCGTGCGGCGTGATCAATTCAATTACTACCCGAGCGACAATCCCTTTGCCGATCTCGCACCCGATTTACAAGCGCAAACCGTGGCTCAAGATCGAATCCTTACCAACGCCGGCCTTCGCGCGGATATTTCTTACGTAAAGGGGATTCACAACATCAAGGCTGGCGCAACTTATCAGCAGACGTTTCTGGATGAACATGACCACATTGGCATTGTTGATCCGACGTTCAATGACCCTGCAAGTTCGGGATTTAATCCGGTACTTGCGCCATACGATCTGACACGCGGAGGGACTCTATTTACCTTCGATGGTCACACCGATGTGAAGGAACTCGGCGTTTACGTACAGGATTCGATCAACAAAGGAAACTGGTCGGCGAACTTGGGCGTGCGCGGCGACTTTTATAATGGCCTAACGACGCACAAAGAAGGAGAGCCACGTCTCGGCATCGCTTATAACATCAAGAAGACCAATACCGTTTTACGCGTCTCCTATGCTCGAACCATGGAATCACCGTTCAACGAAAATCTTGTGCTCTCCAGCACCGGATGCAACAACGCCGTGCTGAATCCGTTGCTTGGCTGTCAAGGTGGATCAAGTGCATTCAGTCCGGGATGGCGCAATGAATTCCACGCGGGAATTCAGCAAGCCTTCGGACGTTATGTGGTTTTCTCGGGAGAATACATCTGGAAGTACACACATAATGCTTATGACTTCAGCGTATTGGGCGCCACTCCGATCACCTTTCCAATCGAATGGAGCCGCTCCAAAATTCCGGGATTTGCTGGTCGCGTGAGTGTGCCAAACTTCCACGGATTCTCGGCTCTAATGGTGTTCTCCAGCGTCGCCGCGCGCTTCTTCAATCCTCAAATTGGTGGAGCAGGTGCTACTGTAGCCACGGCAGGTGGTACTCCATTCCGAATTGATCACGACGAAAGGTTTAACCAGACAACTCACTTGCAGTATCAGCCTTGGAAAACTGGGCCATGGTTCGGATTTAACTGGCGCTATGACAGCGGCTTGGTGGCTGGCGCTGTACCGTTTGCGGCATCAGCTAATCCGAGTGATCCGAGCTTCCTCGTTGACTTAAGCGGCCTCACACCCGACCAGCAATTCCAGGCAGGACTTACTTGTAATGGCCAGAGAGCGACTCCCACTGTCGGTCTGCCATCATCCTGCCCAGGGTCGCAGCTTGGGTCAAGTCTGGTTCGGATACCGGCGCCGGGCACCGAGAATGACGACAGAAACCCGCCACGGATTGCGCCCCGCCATTTGTTTGATGTCGCAATTGGGCACGACAATATCTTCCATGGAGACAAATATAAATGGAATCTTCAACTCACAGCCATCAACATAACTAACCAATATTCGCTATATAACTTCTTGTCAACGTTCAGCGGCACGCACTATGTGACGCCCAGAAGCTATACGGCTCAGCTGGGTTTTACTTTCTAGTGATCACATGAATCCGGAGGGATGACAGCATTCCTCCGGTTTAAAAAACATTCATAAGCATTAATGTTGCGTTATCAGGTTCAGGCCGCAAGAGCTTCCAGGGCATTCCGGTTTCTGATCACCAGCGTTGGGCCGTCCAGCCGGATAAATTCCTTCCTCTTTAAATCACTTAACAGTCGAGTGACTGTCTCCCGCGACGAACCAATCATCTGGGCCATCTCTTCATGCGTGAGGCTGGATCGTATACGAACTTCGGATGCAATACTGTCCCGGTCGCTTCCGGACATCCAGGAGAGCAGCAATCGGGCGAGCTTTCCCGCTGAAGATCGAGCGAGGACTAGATCATGAATGTCGCGGTACGCGGATTGGAACTCTCTACTTAAAGCCTGAGCAGAGTGAAGACCCAACTCTCCACTTTTTTCCATGAGACGCAGCAGTGGTTCCCGATCCACAAAATTCACCTGGCACGGAGCAACCGTCTCAGCAGTCACCTCGTAGGGTTCTCCCGCGACAACAGCGCTAAGACCCAACACTTCCCCAGCCTCAGCAATTTTAAGAATGAGAACCTTGCCGTCTCTGGAAGTTGTAAAGAGCTTGACCTTACCGGAGCACAGAACAAAAGCGCCTCGCGGCATCTGTCCTTCTACAAATAAAAGAGCGCCGCTGGGATAAGTGCTGAGGTGACTCGCAGCATTAAATGGCTTCAGCACATCCGGAGAAAGGCGGCAGAACCAACGGTCTTTATGCAACTTGCAGGTCAGACAACTTTCCGCTGTATCAAGGCTGTATGGAATATTCATTTCTCTCACCTCTCCGGTCATAGAACCGAAAGCCTGACGGCTATAACGAGTTTCGTTTTCGTTAATCTTTGTTCTAGTGCGCCGCAAGTCGCGCACCAGCAAGTGTGCGTTTTCTGTAGTTGCAAGCATCGCTGCCGCTACGCCTCTTACGTTGCGATCACGCGATCTCAATCCATGAATTAATTCCCAGCCAGCGCCGGTATCCCCTTTTGCATGCCACTGAATGCTGCAGCCAAATAGATAAAGCGGGTCTATCGACTCGAGGGCTTGCGTCCGGACGGAAATACCACGCCGACTTCTCAACCAATTCGCTAGCCCGGAACCAGCAACGGCTACTTTCGGAATTGGGGTCGTTAAAATCTCAGGATGCTTAAGGGGCAAAACTGCCGGTGCGCTGAAACCATCCACTCGCATAATTCTCCTTGTCGGAGCTCCGGGCTTAGTTGCAGCAAGGCAAGATGGCAGTTATAGAGCCAAATACCGGAATAGCTAAGTGGCTGAATTCATAGGAAGAAAATTACTTTTCGGGTTAAAGTTAAGTTTTTTGTGACGTGAAAGCGGCAGGTGCCGAGGAGTCGGCGCATTAGGGTAAAAACATGCCTGCCAACTACATGGGTCCGCATCACCCTGGGCTGCTCAAATAACAGTAAAGATGCGATAAGAAATCGGTCGTTAGCATGCCCCTGAGCAATTGAGGCCAAACCAGGAAGGGACTAGTTGCTAGTGCTATGTCATCAAAATCACGTAAACTGGCGCCTAATTGATGCCGAAGACCTGGCACTATGAGTAATAGAGAAGATCAGTCCACGTAGTCGTGACGTGAAATTCCCAGCTTCAGCATTCTGGATTGCAGGGTTGTGCGCTTTAACCCTAAACGCACAGCAGCGCCACGTGCACCAGCAATGACTCCGCCAGTTTCGCGCAACACCCTAACAATGAACGCACGCTCCATACTCTCTAAGGTCCCATCAATTTCCGATTCGAGATCGCTATCTCTCAACTCCGCGAGAGGAACATTGAGGACAGGGCCTTCTGTAAGAATGACGGAGCGTTCGACAAAATTCTCGAGTTCCCTAACATTTCCTGGCCACTCCCATCGAATCAAAGCATTCATGGTCTCGGTGGGAATGGTGTCGATTCGCTTATTCATCTTACGAGAAAGTTTTTGAACGAAGTAGCGCACTAGCAACGGGATGTCTTGAGGACGCTCGCGTAAAGCGGGCGTGTGAATTGGAAAAACATTTAGCCGATAATAAAGATCGCTGCGAAATTCGTGGGCCGCAACGGCCTCAGCCAAATTGCGATTAGTGGCAGCAACAAGGCGGATATTCACATGGATGGTGCGATTGCCGCCCAATCTTTCAAACTCTTGATCCTGCAATACTCGAAGTAACTTTGGTTGCAATTCCGGAGGAATATCGCCCACTTCATCTAAAAACAGCGTGCCCTTGTCGGCTAACTCCAGACGCCCGATTTTTTGGGTTACTGCGCCGGTAAATGCCCCCTTTTCATGTCCGAATAATTCGCTTTCCAGTAAGCCGGTGGGAATGGCAGCGCAATTTAGCTTGATAAAGCTATTATTTTTTCTGGAACTCAGACGATGAATGGCACGAGCTATGAGTTCTTTCCCGGTTCCGGTCTCTCCCAGAATGAGGGCGGTAGCATCGCTGGGCGCAACTGTCTTCACCTGACTTAAGACTCGTTTCAGAACGGGGCTTTCGCCAATAATTTCTTCAAAATTTAATTCATTGCGAATTTCATCTTGCAGGTAAAGCTTCTCTTTTTTTAGTTTGTCGGTAAGTTCGGCAATTTCGTTATATGCTTTGGCGTTGTCCCAAGCGACTGCAATCTGAGCGGCCAGCTGATTTAGAAATCCAATATCCTGTCTCAGAAAAGCAGCATCTCGCATACTTGCCAGATTCAGAGTTCCAAGCACTCCTTTGCCGGTAATCAGTGGCATGCAACATAATGATCGAAATCCCTGTTGCAGAAACTCGGCATTATGTTTATTCCGGTTTCGAACCATATCCTGATAATTAACAATGTGCGTTTCCCGGCTCAGAAATGCCGGTCCAGCCGCTATGGTTTCTTCTAATGGAATTACCAAGTCAGGACCCATCGGATAGAAACCTACAAAGCCTTTGGCGAATGGCAAATCCAGCATGTGTACTTGAAAGGAATTCGTGGGTTTATCGTAAAGAGACAAGCTCGCGTAATCGTGTCCGACCACGCGGCGAATGCTGGCTGAAATTTCCCGGAATAATTCCTCAGGCTTGCGGTTAGAAACAAGCACCTTACCAACATTTAATAAGGCATGAAAGCGGTCCTTTTCTCTTTGCAGAGCTGCGCGCGTGAGAGCATTCTCAACTGCCAGTGCAACGAGGTCTGCAACCCTGAGCAGTAGCTGCATATCTTCACCTTCGTAAGCGCCAGGCTTTCTGCTTCCAATTCCTATGGTCCCCAAACGTCTTTGGGAAGTAGTCATAGGGACAGTGCAATAGGACTCGAGACCTCTTTTGTTTAACCAATCCAGAGCTTTGGGAAAGCAAGGAGTATCGAGGGTCTGCTCGGGAACGATCAATGGCTTCTGGTTTTTCCATACCCAACCGCTCAGGGATTCGTGCGTGGGAGCCTCTGCCAAAGTGATGGCGGGCGCGGAGCTTTGCCAGGTGTGGACCCACATGGCATCTTTAGCGGGATCATGCAGGGCAAAACTGGCAGTTTCAAACGCAGCCAAGCTTTGCAACCGATCGGCCAGATCGCTGAAAAGGTCTGTCACATCTCGATGGTCGACCATAAGGTCGGCCACTTGCATTAATGTTTCGTAGCGCCTTAACGCTCCGGCAGACTCTTTTGACGGAATATCATTTTCTGTTTGCACGAGTCAACAACTTTACTCCCCCTCGGGCAAAAACCTATTTAACTTACGTCTCAACTATTACGGCGGATCATATACCAAAAAACCGGACGTGCAAGCTTTATTTTATTTTTTTGTCACGATTATGACTCTTTATAGTTCCCGTAATCAGAATTACGGACTAACAGCTATAACAATCTGCACCACAGAAAGACAGAAATGGCACTTCTGTGCCATGTCAGGGACAATTAATGCTGCGAAGCTTTCCCTTATTCCTGATAAAACTGCTTAATCTTGAAACGAAGTTCGATGTTTGGAATTCGTATAATGTTCCTATGGCACGAGGCTGGGAGAGTAAGTCGGTCGAGGAGCAACAATCCGAAGCGATCTCTTCGAAAGATAAATCGCTAAAGGCACTCACTCCCGAAGAGGCCAACCGCAAACGATTAATAGATGGTTTGGAGTTGAAACGAAAAGCGGTTCTTCAACAAATGCAAGCTGCCAAGAATCCACAGCATCGTAAGATGCTGGAAGGCGCACTCGCGGATTTGGATGGAAAACTCGCCAAATTGCGCTGATCCTGTCATACGAACCCCCACCCGGTTACTGGAAGTCCGTACCTTGGTCACCTCCTAACGTATAATATGCTTTACCCCTATGAAAGCTTACGTGTACGTTTCTCTTAAGAAGAGTGTTTTGGACCCGCAGGGCAAAACGATCCAAGGCGCTCTCAAAAAAATGGGTTATAAGGGGTTAGAGGAAGTCCGCCAAGGAAAGTATTTCGAGCTCACTTTGGACGGCGGACTGAATTATGCCGAAGCAGAAGCAGAAGTTGGACGCATCGCTCGCGAAGTTCTTACGAATCCTGTGATCGAAGATTTTCGCTTCTCGCTTGAGGAGTAGCTGAGTGTTCGCGATCTTCTTCGCACGATTTGAATGTGATCAATTCCACAATCGATCTGCCGGCAAGTAAATACTTTCTCGGTTCCTTCCCACCGATCCTGGAGTTAACAACATGTGCGGCATTGTAGGATACGTCGGCAAGAAAAGTGTTGTGCCTGTAATCATTGAAGGGCTACGGCGACTTGAATATCGTGGCTACGATTCAGCGGGCATTGCGGTTTGTGGCGATGGCGATGGCTTGCAAATTCGCCGAGCCGAGGGCAAGCTGCGAAATCTGGAAGAAGTCATTCGCGTTAATCCACTCAATGGTACTTATGGCATCGGACACACTCGCTGGGCCACGCATGGACGCCCGAGCGAGGAAAATGCCCATCCTCATCGCGATTGCTCTGGGCGGATCGTCGTGGTTCACAATGGGATCGTTGAGAACTACGTAACATTAAAAAGAAAACTGATCGAAGAAGGACATAAGTTCACCACAGAAACCGACACAGAAGTCATCGCCCACCTTGTCGAGAATTATTACTTCAAGCACAACAATGGCAACCGCCCTTCCCTCGAAGAGGCAGTGCGCAAGACAGTCAAACAGCTCACGGGAGTCTTTGCACTTTCTGTGATTGCAGTAGACGAGCCCAACAAAATTGTCGCTGCCCGCAACGGCCCACCTGCCGTAATAGGGCTTGGCAAAGACGAATATTTTGTCGCTTCCGATGTGCCGGCGATTCTTTATCACACTCGCGATCTTTTTTTTCTGGGCGACGGCGATCTGGCAGTAATTACTCCGGAAGGGGTGAAACTCACGGATTTCGAGGGCGCGCCTGTCGTCCGCCAAGTACAGCATGTGACTTGGGATCCAATCATGGCGGAAAAAGGTGGCTTCAAGCATTTCATGCTTAAGGAAATTTACGAGCAGCCTCGTGCCGTTCGCGATACGACGTTGGGTCGTATCTCGCAGGAAACAGGTCAGGTGTTTCTCGATGAAATGCAGATATCAGAAGCCGATTTCAAAACGCTGAAAAAGATCAATATCGAAGCTTGCGGTACGAGCTGGCACGCGGGACAAGCTGGTAAGTTCATGATCGAAAGTCTGGCGCGCGTTCCAGTCGAAGTCGATTACGCTAGCGAGTGGCGCTACCGTGATCCCATTGTTGATGCAGATACGATCACCCTGGTAATTTCGCAATCCGGCGAAACCGCCGACACGATTGCTGCCCAAAGGGAAGCAAAATCCAAGGGATCGAAAACACTTGCCATCTGTAATGTGGTCGGAGCAATGATCACACGGGAGGCAGCAGGAACTATCTACACTCACGCCGGACCGGAAATCGGCGTGGCTTCAACAAAGGCTTTTACCGCCCAACTTACAGCACTTTATCTGTTTGCTCTTTACCTGGCGCAAGTTCGCGGCGCCATAAGCAAAGAACGCGCTGCAGAAGCAATGCAGGAGCTCACGCGGCTTCCCGGCAAAATTGAGCATTTGCTCACCCGCGATGAGGAGTGCGAAGCCCTTGCTAAGTTATATGTTCGCGCTCAGGATTTCTTGTTTTTAGGGCGCGGGATTCATTATCCGATCGCGCTAGAAGGCGCGCTTAAGCTGAAGGAAATTTCCTACATTCACGCTGAAGGATATCCGGCGGGAGAGATGAAGCACGGCCCTAACGCGCTAATCGATGAGAATCTGCCCGTAGTCATCATTGCAACTCGCGATCCGAAAAATGAGCTTTCCATGATTCGTTACGAAAAGACTATGTCGAATCTAAAAGAAGTGAAAGCCCGTTCTGGCAGAGTGATCGCCATCGCTACCGAAGGCGATGAAGATATCAAAGAAGCCGCCGACCATGTGCTCTACGTTCCGGCAGCCGCCGAAGAGTTATCTCCGATTTTAGAGATCGTACCGCTACAGTTGCTGGCCTATCACATTGCGGTAAGAAGGGGATGTGATGTGGACCAGCCAAGAAATCTGGCGAAATCAGTCACAGTAGAATAGGCATCGCATCCCCTTTGGCCACTCTCATGTGGTAAGAAACCTCGTGCGTTAAAAATCGTGCACCCATCCGTACTTGTACTAATCGGCACAAAATGCATTTTCCCGTCAACAATTTTTATTGGTTTGTCACACATCCACAGCTCGGCAGAGTTATCATTAAATCTCAGCCATAACAGAAAAGCACCAGCGTTATTGGCGGTCAGCGTGTGTGGCTGATTGAATCGGTTCACTGCTGGGTTTCTATAGGCTCCAACTTAGATTTGAGATTATGGCTGAACCGCAGCATATATTTTAAGGAGTATGTAAAAATGGCAAAAGCGAAATCCCCCCGCACTACAAATTCCAACAAGCAAGTTCTAACCATGCCGGAAGCAGGTTCCGTCTCCCCGAATAAGCGGAACTCCACTGCGGAGACCTCCGCGACGAACAATGCCCGGACCACTTCATCTGCAAACAACTCTGCTACAAATAATCTGGAAGAAAAAATCCGCCAGCGGGCATATGAGCTTTACGCGGAACGAGGATATGTTGCCGGCTATGAGCACGAAGACTGGCTGCGAGCAGAACGTGAGATCCTGGCGCGCAACCACCATCAGCAAAGCGCCTAATTAAAAACCTATTGATCCAGCGTGCTGCGCGGATGGAGCTTAGGTTTCCTCCGCCCAGCATAGCTGATGGGTGCAAATTCTATAGTACACTCCATTAGCGCGGCGGGCTTTGGTACAGCAAAAATGTTTCCTGTTCTCATGCGGTTGCCTCTACAATCGCGTAAAATGCTCGCTTAAACATTGCACCGTCTTAGCACGCCAAAATGCGTCCCAGCTACCCGGTGTTACTAATGCGATTGTTTCTGATCTGCTCGTATTTCTGATTTAATAAAGATAAGCAGGATTCCATGTCATTGATCGGCAGTTTTGTACTCCTTCTCGCCCTCGCCTTGAGTGGATATTCATTTCTAGCTGGAATTCTGGCTTTGGTCCGCAAGGGCCCGGGGTCGGAACGAATAGGCGAAACTGCACGCCGCGCCGGCATCGCTACTTTTGCGTTGGTGTTGCTGGCCGCCGTTGTATTAATGATAGCGGCTTTCTCCAACGATTTTTCCATTGCTTATATTTTTCATCACAGCAACCGCGACCTGCCCGGACCTTACAAATTCGCCATGCTCTGGTCGGGACAGGAAGGCTCACTCCTGTTCTGGTCTTTACTGTTGGGGGCGTATGGACTGGTTCTAAGACTGCGCTATAAGACGGACAGCCGCCTGTTTGCTCATGCCTCAATGGTCATCGCTGGTGTTCAACTTTTCTTTCTCTCGGTGCTGAACTTCGCGGCTCCTCCGTTTGCCATTCTGCAAGGCTCATCTCCTGCGGACGGCGCGGGGTTAAATCCGCTGCTGCAATATCCGGAGATGGTCATTCATCCTCCCATGCTTTATCTAGGCTACGTGGGATTCACGATTCCATTTGCTTTTGCATTGGGCGCGCTGATTATGCGATATCCCGGGGAGAAGTGGATTGCGATCACACGCCGCTGGACCATGGTCACTTGGGGGTTTCTAACCTGCGGCGTCTTTCTCGGTGCACATTGGGCTTACTCGGTGCTGGGTTGGGGAGGCTATTGGGCGTGGGATCCAGTCGAGAACGCCTCGCTGATGCCTTGGTTGACCGGCACCGCCTTTCTGCATTCGGTCATGATGCAAGAAAAACGCGGCATGATGAAGACCTGGAATGTGTGGCTTATTTTTTCCACCTTCATGCTAACCGTTTTTGGCACGCTGCTCACTCGAAGTGGTCTGGTGAGTTCGGTACATGCGTTCGCGCAATCTTCGATTGGGACCTGGTTCGTGATCTTTCTTGGGATTACGTTTTTAGTGTGTCTTTTCTTTTATGTGAAGAATCGCGATCATTTGCGCAGCGAAAATAAATTGGAATCGCTGATTTCGCGTGAATCCAGTTTCTTATTTAACAATCTGCTATTGCTGGTGGCGTGCTTCACGGTTCTTTGGGGAACGCTCTTTCCTAAGATTTCCGAATGGGTGCAGGGGGCGAAAGTTACGGTTGGCGCTCCTTTCTTTAATCGCGTAAACATACCTGTGGCGCTGCTTCTTCTACTCCTGACTGCAATCGGCCCACTACTCGCCTGGCGCAGAACCTCCTGGGAGAGCCTGAAGCGGAATTTCAAATGGCCGGCCATCGGAGCGGTGGCAGTCGGCGCGTTAGTCGTGCTTTTAGGCATGAAGCCGTGGCAGGATCAGTCCTATTTTTATTCGCTTATGACCATCATGCTTTCGGTGCTGGTCGCATTTACTGTGGCTTCGGAGTTTATTCGCGGCGGGCGAGTGATATCGCAGAAGACCAATCAAAACTTGTTCGCATCGATGGTCCAGTTAACACGCCGCAATACACGCCGCTATGGTGGATACATCGTTCACTTCGGAGTGGTCGTAATCATGATTGGCTTCGCCGGTTCGGCCTTTAATCAGGACAAAGAAAAGGAAATGGCCTACGGCGACAAGATGAGTATCGGAGCATACACGCTGGTATGCCGATCCTACACGCAAGATGATAATCCAAACTACGGCAGCGAATGGGCCGTCATGGATGTTTTCAAGGGAGGAAAGCAGATCGCGACGCTCACTCCGGAACGCCGCTTCTACAAAGCCAGCCAGCAGACTTCCACCATGGTCGCGAATCGTTCGACTTTGAAAGAAGATCTCTATGTAGTTTACGAAGGTCAGAATCCCGATACCGGACGTCCCATTATCAAGGTGCACCTCAATCCGCTGGTGATGTGGATTTGGATTGGGGTATGGATCATGATTGTCGGCACTGTTATCGGCTTGATTCCGAGCACCGTAGCCTTGCGAGTTGCCGCTCCCGCTCGCTTGCAAACGGAACCTGTGGGAGCAAGCCGTTGAAACACCACCCTGCTTTGGCGGCATATCTTTTGAAACGCCTAGGGCAGCTTAGCCTTGTTCTATTCGTTCTCTTCGGTTTCCTTGGAGCGGGCGACGAGCCGGCTCGGGTCAACGATCTGGGTCATCGATTGATGTGCGTATGCGGATGCAACCAGATTCTGCTGGAATGCAATCATGTCGGCTGCACTTACTCCGATCGCATGCGTGATGAACTCGTCGCTGCCGTAGATAAGGGCGACAATGACGATTTGACGCTGCAATGGTTTGTGCAGAAATATGGGACTACCGTTTTGGCGGCGCCCACCGCGACTGGATTTAACCGAGTCGCGTGGATTATGCCATATCTGACGCTGGTACTTGGATTGGCGACAGTGGTTGTGATCGTGCACACCTGGAAGAAACGTCCGTTGACTTTAAGGGCGGATGCAGTTCCTCCGGTCCATGGAGCGGAGCTCGATTACTTTCGCGCTCAAGCCAGAAAGGAAACCGAAATATGAGCGTGGCTTTGCTTACCTGCATCTTCGTTACTCTCGCCACCCTAGTTTATGTTTTTTATCTTCCGGGCACGTTGCGCCTTGGTCCTGCAAAAACCCGGTTGATTTATATGCGCGAGCGTCAGGAAGTAGTTTACGAAAATCTGCGCGACCTTAATTTCGAATATAAAGCGGGCAAGTTTCCCGAGAGCGATTATCTCTCTATGAAAACGTCATTAGAAGAAGAAGCGGCTGGAGTGCTTGCAGAAATCGACCGCCTGGAGCATGCTCCGGCAGCTGCGCAACCGATGCTCCGCAAGAATAAGGGAGCCAGAGTTTGAAATTATTCATGAATGCGATGGGGCGCAAGACGAACTATGCTACGCGGAAAAGATGGGCAGTAGCCGTTCTTTTCTTATCGATTCTATCGCTCAGCATGAGTGTGAGTGCCGCATCCGCCGAGACTCTTACGGGAACGGTGACGAATGCCACTACCCATAAGCCGGGTGCGGGCGACGAAGTAATTCTTATTAAGCTGGCGCAAGGCATGGAAGAGGCTGGGCACACCAAAGCCGATGCCAAAGGCGCATTCAGTTTCACCCTTAATGATGCCGACGCCAAAACGCCTCACTTGATTCGCGCGATTCATCAAGGAGTGACGTATCACCGCATGGCTCCTCCCGGAACCACTTCGGTCGAAGTCGAAGTTTACGACGTCGCTAAGAAGATCGCAGGAGTGAGTGTGACCGCCGACGTGATGCGTTTTCAGGCACAAGGAAACCAGCTGCAAGGCATACGGCTCTTCGCTGTGAACAACCCATCTAATCCGCCGCGTACACAAGCCAGCGAACAGAACCTCGAGTTCTATCTTCCTGAAGGTTCGCAGATCGATCAGACTATGGCGATGACGGCGAATGGCCAGCCGATCAATTCACCCGCCATTCCGGAAAAAGAAAAAAATCGTTACGCATTTAATTTCCCGTTGCGGCCGGGAGAAACTCAGTTTCAAGTTGTGTATCACCTGCCTTACAGTGGACAGCTCAGCATTGATCCGAAGCCGTTGTATGGCACTCAACATTTTGTTGTGATGCTGCCAAAGTCGATGCAATTCACCGCGGATCCGGATGCCGCATTTCAACCTATGCAGGATCCTCGGCAGTCGGATGCGATTGTCGAAGTCATTTCTAAAACGCAAGTCGGCCAACCTCTCGGTTTCAAGATCGCGGGTACGGGCACTTTGGCGGAAGCAAAAGATGATGCGGAAGGAACTCCGTCGCCCGTAGGAGGAGAGCAGGCCAGCGCGCCGCAAGGGCGTGATTCGCGTCCTGGTGGAGGACTCGGGCCGCCCAGCGATGCGCCTGATCCACTCGAAAAATATCGTTGGCCCATTCTTGGTGGTTTTGCAGTTTTGCTCGCGGCGGGTGCCGCTTACATTGCGAGCCGGTCTAAGACCCAAGCGGCTCGCGACTTCGACTCTGATGAGGAGCTGACAGATGTCCGGAGAACGCCGGCTGCAGCTCGTGGGGGCTCCTCCAATATCCTTCTTGAAGCGCTGAAAGATGAGCTATTTCAATTAGAGATCGAGCACAAGCAAGGCGGAATCTCGCAGCCAGAATACGAGAAAGCGAAAGCCGCGCTGGACCAGACATTGGAGCGGGCGCTCAAGCGGGTATCAGTAAAGAGCAGTTGAGTCCCAAGCCTGACGGGCTCACGCCAGCTTTGCATTTTGTTTGTACTGGTGTTTGCCCGTTACCAATTTGCGGCAATGAATCTACTACTCCTGTAAGTCATCTAATATCCAGAGAAGTTTATGGGAAACACATTCAAGACCGCATTTCTTCTAACCGCTCTGACTCTTTTGCTTATGGCAATCGGCCGTTTTTTTGGCGGTCAAAATGGCATGTTGTTGGCCCTGGTAATTGCTGCCGGTACCAACTTCGTGGCTTACTTTTTTTCCGACAAAATTGCTCTCGCCACTTACCGCGCCCGTCCGGTTACACGCGAGGAACTACCGCGAGCCTACCAGGTAGTGGAGCGCCTGACGCAAAAAATTGGCATTCCGATGCCAAAGCTGTATGTAATTCCAACAGACTCCCCGAACGCTTTTGCCACGGGGCGAAACCCGCAACATGCTTCGGTGGCCATGACGCAGGGCATTCTCAACCTTTTGAACGACGAAGAACTCGAAGGAGTGCTCGCCCACGAACTCGGACATGTGAATAATCGCGATATCCTCATCAGCTCTATCGCTGCAACGATTGCAGGCGCCATAACTTTTATTTCCCGCTTCGGATTCTTTTTCGGCGGGATGCAGGACCGTGACGACCGGCGAGGTGGAGGCATTGGAGCTTTACTGATGTTGATACTCGCTCCGATTGCAGCCATGCTGATTCAGTTAGCAGTTTCTCGATCACGTGAATATCAAGCCGATGCAACCGGGGCTCACTTTACGGGCAATCCTTACGCTCTGGCTAGTGCATTATCCAAACTCGATGCGTATTCGCGGCGATTGCCAATGCAGGCAACACCGTCGACTGCACATCTCTTCATTATTCAACCGTTCCTTGGGATGAATTTCGGAAGTCTCTTCTCAACCCATCCGCCGATTGCTAAACGAATTGAGCGGCTAACTGGAAGGCCAGCGGAGTTCATGCAGTAAGAGCTATCAGCCATCAGTAAAAGCGGAAGCACCGTAAGTTTGGTTGAAAACTGATAGCTAAAGGCTGAGAGCTTCTTTGTGACGCAAGTAACCACGACTGCTTCGTTCTTCATTGTAGAATCGCTTTAACACCTCTAATACCGGACCTATGAACGATGTCGCCTGAAACCGCATCGATTGCCTCATCCCGCGCCGCTCAGCTTGAAAACGCGCTGCGCAAAGTAATCCGCGGCAAAGACGATGTCATCCGCCTTGCTCTGGTTTCAATATTGGCCCGCGGACACTTGCTGATCGAAGGGGTCCCAGGGGTGGGTAAAACGACTCTGGCTCAAGCACTTGCGCGGGCGCTCGATTGCAGCTTTCAACGGGTGCAGTTCACCAGTGACATGCTGCCATCGGACATTCTCGGAATTTCCATCTACTCCGCGCTTGAACAACAATTCGAATTCAAGCCTGGCCCAATTTTTACCAACATTCTTTTGGCGGACGAAATTAATAGAACCACTCCCAAGACACAATCGGCATTACTTGAAGCTATGAATGAGGGGCAGATTACAGTCGATTCCCATTCCCATCCGCTTCCACAACCGTTTCTTGTAATCGCCACGCAAAATCCGGTCGAACATCATGGAACGTATCCGTTGCCTGAATCGCAGCTTGATCGTTTTCTGATGCGAGTGCAAATGGGGTACCCGGACAGCAACGCCGAACGCGAGATATTAAGAGCCGAAGCCGGTACGGCAAAGCTTGAACATATGCGGCCTGTGCTCAGCGGGGCTGATGTGATTGAGATGCAGAACGCAGTTACGCAGGTACGCGTAGAGGAATCATTGGTGACCTATGCGCTGGCACTTGTGAAGAAGACGAGAGAATCCGAACAGCTCTCGCTGGGAGTTTCACCTCGAGGATCGCAGATGCTCTATCGTGCTGCGCAGGCCATGGCGTTTGTGGATGGCCGCACATTTTGCATTCCTGAAGATTTCAAACCGTTGGTGGTCCCAGTATTCGCGCACCGCGTTGTGGTAAGCGGGCTTTCTTCTTCAAATTCCAGCATCAAAAAGTCTGAGCAAGCAGAGCACGTCATGCAGGAAATTGCTCAGAGCGTCCCCGTCCCACTCTAATTTTTCTGGAATTTCGGTCAATCTGGAGCGCCCTGGAATTCAACCTAACAAAGCAGCATAATAGTTTGATGTCGTTTCTTCGCTATCTCATGCTGGTTGCGCTGGTTGTCTGGATCGGTGGCCTCATCTTTTTTCCCGTAGTCGCGCAAACCGCATTTACTACGCTGCCCAGCAGACAACTCGCGGGAGCATTGGTTGGCCGTTGCCTTACTGCTCTGCACTGGATGGGTATTGTCTCCGGCGTCGTTTTTCTTGTCTGCTCGTTGATCTACAACCGATTTAGCGCTGGAACGACGAACGCGGTTTCGGCCCAGCACTTGTTCATCTTATTAATGCTTGTACTGACGTTAATTTCACAGTTCAGCATTATTCCTCACATGGACGCGATTCGCGCCTCGCTTCCGGCGGAGATAGATCTGGTACCAGCTAGCAACCCAGCTCGCGTGCAATTCGACATATTGCACGTCTGGTCGACCCGGGTCGAGAGTGCCGTATTACTGCTCGGACTAGTCCTGGTTTATTTAACCTCTAAGGCACAGGCGTAATACGCCTGTTATCATTTATTCTTCCTATATTTATTCTTCGCTTTATCCTTTGTCCCTATGAAAACTGGCATTATTGGCCTGCCACAGGTAGGCAAGACATCTCTCTTCCGTATTCTTACCAAGGCAAATTTGTCGGAGCAGGCGTACTCCAATCCGCGTGAAGCTCACGTCGGAGTGGCCAAAGTTCCCGACGACCGCCTCGATCGCTTGGCAGCGGTTTACAACCCCAAAAAGCTGACTCATGCGTCTGTCGAATACGTGGATGTAGGCGCCATTGGCCAGGACGCGCTTAAGGAAAGCGGCTACATCGGCCACCTGCGCAATGTGGACGCACTTGCCCACGTAGTGCGGGCTTTCGATGATCCGTCCATTCCGCATGTCGGTTCCATCGATCCCTTGCGCGATATCAAGAACGTAGAATTCGATCTCATGGTCAGCGATCTCGGACAAATCGAGAAGCGGCTGGAACGCGTGGAAAAAGATCTGAAGAAGATGCGGACTCCGGATCTCGAAAAGGAATTCGACCTTCTGAAGCGTGCAAAGGTTCACGTCGAAACCGAGCGTCCATTGCGCGAAATGGAAATGACTCCTGAAGACAAGAAGCGTCTGCGCGGTTTCATGTTCCTGAGCGAGAAGCCCATTCTTTATGTGCTCAACATTGGCGAGAGTACGGAACTCGGCAAAGAACTCGATGAGGCAGTCGCTAAATATAATTTGACAGAAGTAGCCTCACGCCCGAACGCCGGCGCCACCGCAATTTGCGGCAAGGTGGAAGCCGAGCTCGCGGAAATGAGCGATTCTGATGCAGCCGAGTTTCTATCCAGTTACGGATTAAAGGAGAGCGGCTTATCCCGGCTGATCCGCACTACTTATGCTCTACTGGGACTCGTTTCGTTTTTAACCATCGGCGAAGACGAATGCCGCGCCTGGACGATTCCCGTCAATACGAGAGCCGTAGAAGCTGCCGGAGCAATTCATTCCGATCTGGAAAAGCATTTTATCCGTGCAGAAACTATCGCATGGAATCAACTGCTCGAGGCAGGATCGGAAGCGAACGCGCGAGCGAAGGGGATTTTGCGCCTTGAGGGCAAGGACTACATCGTGAAAGACGGCGATGTGATGCATATCCGGCATAGCGGATAAAACTCCACTTGTGCATGAAACTTCATCGAGATCCGCACCCTAAGAACCGCAGCTGATATCATCCTCGACACACATGCATCCTGTTCTCCTCAGTCTTCTTTTAGGCCTGACTGCCGCCGCTGCTAATATTTTCGGCGGCGCCATAATCGTCCAGAAGCATTGGGGACACGCTTACTTAAAGTACTTCGTAGCCCTAGGTGCAGGCTTTATGCTGGCGACTGCGATCATTGAAATTTTCCCCGCCAGCCTGGAATTACGTGGCAAAAGCGCGGCATTCCTGGTGCTGGTCGGCTACCTGCTTATTCACTTTTTCGAACATACGTTAGCGCCGCATTTTCATTTCGGAGAAGAGACGCACGAAGCGGAATTCGTTCATACCCATAAGGGATACTCGGTCTTACTTGGGCTTATTATCCACACTTTTTTTGACGGAATTGCGATTGCATCCGGCTTCATGGTTTCCAACTGGCTGGGATGGATCATCTTTTTGGCAATTTTCCTGCATAAAATTCCAGAAGGATTCACCATTGCTTCAGTGATGCTGGCAAGCGGCCAAAGCCGCCGTAACGCTTGGGGAGCCTCGGTATTGTTGGGAGCAGCTACATTTGCCGGCGTTCTGACTATGGCAGTTCTGCGACAGCAGGTAGGTTTTGGTCTACCCATATCTGCTGGGGTGACAATTTATGTGGCAGCTTCGGATCTCATCCCGGAAGTGAATCGCGAACCGGGGATCGGAATGGCACTCGTAGTTTTTCTGGGCGTAGGCGTTCTATTCTTGTTGGATCGCGTCGCACATGTTCACTAGCGCAGAAGTCAGGATAGGCGTCAGTCGACTGTGTGCTTTGCCGTATAGCCTTCCCGCGCGATTACTTGGTATTTCACATCCTTGCCATGCTGGTCTTTTACTTTGAGCTGTCCACCGTCGGGCGCGATCACATCCACTTTTAATTTGCGATACGTGCCATCTAACTTGGAGTTAGTGGGACGATACGTAATGGCGTACTGGTTGCGAATATCTCCGGCGATGTCGTGAAATGCATCCACCATATCGCCTATAAATCGAGGCTGATAAAAGCGGCCGCCAGTCAATCGCGCAAAAGTCTGCATTTCGTTATCGGCCTGTAAGTAATCCATTTGCCCGACTGGAATTCCCATGCCATGATAAGCTGCTCCGCCTCGCGCTTCGGCTCGCTCGCGTGCAATCCAGCCAACGCTGATGGGGAAAATTGTGACATCTTTGGTGGTTTTAATTTTCTTCGTTATCTGATCGAGATTTAACTTGCTAAAGGTATCCACGCCGGTGCTCACCAGGATGATGTACTTATGACCCTGGATGCGATCCATTCGGTCAAGCGTGTCATACAGAGCGTCAAATAAATTAGTTTCCGCGAAAGTCGGGATACGCAATTGGTTCAGAGCACCAACAACTTCCTGCTTATTTTGCGTGAAGTCGGCAAGCACATGCGGCTTCATATCGTAAGAAACAACCGCGACCCAATCGTCTTTTTTCAGGGTATTTGCAAACGCATAGGAAGCATTCAGCGCGTCTACCATGAAGTAATAGTTTGTCGAAGCAAACTCCACCAGGAGCACTGCGGTAATGGGCGCTTCCGAAACGGTAAAATTGCTGATGGTTTGCGGTACACCGTCTTCAGAAATCCGGAAATTGTCTTTTTTCAAACTCGATATAAACTGACCGTCTTTCGTGGTCACCATGACGTCTACGTTTACCAGCGGTACATCGACATGGAGCGAATAATCCGGCAAGCCCTCGACTTTCTTTGGCCTCTCGGGAGGTGGCGGTGGCGGCGGTTCATCCTTCTTCTTAGGAATTGCATACGGGCCAACATCGTTCTGTGGTCCGCCTGCGTCAGGTGGTGTTTCGGTTTGCTGCCCATTCGTGGTAGAGGGTTGGGACGACTGCTCCTGTGCCAGGGTTAGCGGCGCCAGGACGAACAGAACCAACCCAAAGCTTAGGAAAGAAAGCAGAAACCATTGGGCACGCCCTATCGTCCTCAGAAAGCTATTGAAAAACATGGATCTCCTCAGAAAACCCTATGCTAGTATAGACGCACTGTTTCGCAATTGGGATGTTTGTTAGTTGCCCTCTCCTACCAGCAAGTGAATAGAACGCGAAGTGTAATTTTTTGTATGTGAGGACCAGTTGGCGGTCCTCCGGGGAATATTCATGAGACGAGCAGTTCTCGCGTTGGCAATTGCCTGCCTATTTGTACTCTGCTTTTACCTCCAGGCTCAAACCCTTCAGCCTGCAAATTTAAAGAAAACGGACACCATTCCCGTTAGCCAGATTCACGCCGGAATGAAAGGTGTAGCTTATACCGTCTTCCAAGGGACTAAGCCAGAATCAATGGACGTGGAAGTCCTTGGTATCCTTAAAAATGCCAATGGTCCTAAGGGCGACATTATTCTCGTCAGGCTCGGTGGCGATAAGGCCCAGTACACAGGCGTCGTCGCTGGGATGAGTGGCAGCCCGGTTTATTTAGAGGGCAAACTGGCGGGTGCGCTCGCGTTCCGAATCGGAGAGTTTTCCAAGGAGCCCATTGCCGGCGTTACTCCAATTGCTCAAATGCTCGAGATTAATGCATTGGACACGACGCCAGCTTCCGAACCGATCGAAGCGAAGGCCTCCCCGAATGGCACCAGCAAAACATCCGGCCCCGGCGTTTCGAATGTTCCGGTACAAAATTTTGCCAATTATCTGAAGCCTATTGAAACTCCACTGGTATTTAATGGATTTACAGAAGATAGTATCCAGCGCTTTGCTCCCCAGTTCGCTTCCGCAGGAATTGTGCCCGTCATGGGTGTCGGTTCCGTGAGTGATGCAAAGCAGCCTGAGCCTCTGGAGCCTGGTTCGGCGGTAAGTGCAGTGTTGGTTCGCGGCGACATGGACATAACCGCAACTTGCACAGTGACCTACATGGACGCGAATCATTTACTGGCTTGCGGTCATCCCCTGCTGCAATTTGGCGCAGTGGATTTGCCGATGACAAAAGCCAATGTGCTGGCAACGCTTCCGTCGCCACTCAACGCCTTTAAAATTGTGAATGCCACCGAAGCCGTCGGCTCGTTTGTGCAGGATCGTCACACCGGGATCATGGGAGAGTTTGGCAAGAAGCCGGAGATGATCCCGGTCACGCTAACCATCCATGGTGGCCCTTCGCCGAAAGAATTTCATTACGAGATGCTCAACAATCCCCGCCTGAGCCCAGTCGCGATGATGGCCACTGTCTTCAACGCGCTCCATGGCATGAATGAGTACGGGGAAGAAGTGACTTATCAGATGAATGGCAGTATCAGCGTAAACGGCTTCCCTGATGTCACGTTGCAAAACATGTTCTCTGCTGCGGATGGCGGACAACCAGCCGCCGCGCTGGCATCCATGGCCATCGGCGAGCGGTTTAGCCGGATTTACGAAAATCCATACAGTGTCCCGACAGTTCAAGGCGTGAAACTTGACTTCGATATTTCTCGCGAACGCCACTGGGCGCGCCTCGAAAGCGCACGGACCGATGTAACAGAAGCCCGCCCCGGGGATGACGTCAGCGTGGAAGTAATGTTACGTCCTTATCGCGGTGGTGGAATGGTGGAACACGTTCCGATTCATATTCCCACTTCCGCTCCAAAAGGGACTCTGCACATTTTGGTCAGTGATGGCGATACACTGGATCGTTTCCGCCACGTTTCGCCGGCTTTTGGATCGAGACTTGATCTGTCGTCAACCATTTCTGTCCTAAACAAGCAGCATGTGAATAATCGCGTTTACGTTTCCCTGCTGGAAGCTGATCCGGAAGTAATGGTGGCAGACAAGGTGATGCCCAGCCTGCCTCTCTCGGTAATGAATGTAATGGACGGTATGCGCGGCACCCAGGAAATGGCCGTGCTGGGCGAGTCCTCAGTTAGCGAATCGGCAACCACGCCTTTGAACTATGTAGTTGCCGGCGCGCAGATGTTGACGATCACGATTAAGTAAGCAATTGAGCGCGTGAACCTCTCCGACCTTGTTGGTGATAACCTGAGCTTTTCCCGAATTCTTCGAGGTATAAATTGCAAATCCGCGCAGTTAAGTTATTAATTGTTTTTTCCAGTCTGTTTCTTTTTTCTGGCGTAGCACTTGGGGAAGGCACTCGCACGTGGGAGCAATCCAAATTTGACGAACTCGCCAAAGGCACAATGGACGGGGTTGCGATTCGCAGTCGAGGAGGACTCGAACTTGCACCCGCGTTTAAGTCCCTAACCACCACTCCGTCGACTTACATTTGGTCAATCGTTGCAGATGCAAGCGGCACGCTCTATGCTGCAACCGGCGCCCCTGCCCGCGTCTACCGAATAACCGCAGACGGTAAAACGGATGTCATTTTCCAGCCCCAGGAATTGCAAGTGCAATCCCTGGTTATTGATTCAAGGGGTGTGATTTATGCAGCTACCAATCCAGATGGCAAAGTTTACAAGCTCGAAAATCATGCCAGCGGTCCGTCGAAACCTGGCAAAGACTTACCTGATAAGACAAAATCCCTCGAGACTTTCGGCTGGACTTCCTCGGTTTATTTCGATCCTGGCACAAAATATATTTGGGATCTTCTGCTCGACAGCGCTGGGAATTTGTTCGTGGCAACGGGCGACCACGGAGAAATCTTCCGCATAACTTCAGACGGCAATCATTCCTTGTTCTTCAAGAGTGACGAAGCTCACATCCGCACGCTTGCTCTTGATGCAAAAGGCAATTTGATTGCAGGTTCTGACGGAAGCGGTTTGATTTATCGCATTACGCCAAAAGGAGAGGGCTTCGTTCTTTACAGCGCACCCAAGAAAGAGATCACGGCTTTAGCTATCGACAAAACCGGAAATATTTATGCCGCGGGAGTGGGTGAAAAGCATTCGACTAGCGGCTCTAACTTTCCTGCAATTCAAATTGCCGTGCCATCACAAGGAACTGGAGGCGGAGAAAAACCTGGGAGTCCGTCTAACTCGGCTCCCAGTGCGCCTTTAATCATGAGTAGCTTTCCGGGAACAGGGGCAAATGCCGCCGGAGGATCGGAAGTCTACCGCATTTCGCCCGATGGCGCACCGAGCCGTATCTGGAGCTCTCATGAAGATCTCGCATACGCGCTCATATTCGACGAACACAATCGTCTTCTTGTCGGAACCGGTAACAAAGGGCATATTTTCTCGATCGAAGGCGAAGATGTATACACCGACCTATTGAAAACCACGGCAAGCCAAGTGACTGCGTTTGCAAATGCGCCGAAGGGGGACCTTTACGCTGCGACCAGCAATTTAGGAAAGATTTTCCTGCTAGGAGCAGCGGCCTCTCCCGAAGGCACCTACGAGAGCGACATTTTCGACGCTCACATTTTTTCTCGTTGGGGCCGGGCCGAATTTCGTGGTGCCGGAAATATCGAGCTGTTTGCCCGCAGCGGCAACGTAGACAATCCCGACCGCAACTGGAGTCCATGGGGGAAAATTGACTCGCAAAAGGATGCGGAAATTGGCGCTCCGCCGGCAAGATTTGTGCAATGGAAAGCCGTATTGAAATCAGGCAATCCCGAGCCCCAACTGGACAGTGTCACCCTGAATTATCTGCCAAAGAATGTCGCGCCAGACTTCGACGATGTAACAGTTCAGGTAGGCACGCGTTACCAATCGCTTCCTAAGCCGCCTACTGGAGATGCGGGTGGAAGTGTTGGAGGCAACCAGCCGCACTTCGATGTGCCTCCTCCCACCACGCACGACCGCAATTCCATTGGAGTCAAGTGGGCCGTTCATGACGAAAACGACGATCAGATGGTTTATTCGCTCTACTATCGTGGCGACGGCGAGCAGCGTTGGCTGCTGCTCAAAGACAACATCACGGATAAATTTTATTCCTTCGATGCATCACTAGTTCCGGATGGCGGATATACGATGAAGGTCATCGCATCGGATGCACTGTCGCATTCTCCGAATGAGGCTTTAACTGCTGAAAGAGAAAGCGCAAGATTCGAAGTGGACACCACCCCACCGCAAATCGAAAATCTGAAAGCCTCAGCAGAACACGGCCAAATCCATGTAGCATTCCGCGCATCCGATAGTTTTTCGTCCATCAAACGCGCTGAATATTCCGTAGATGCAGGCGACTGGCAGTTTGTTGAGCCCACAGGCCAACTCTCGGATTCCAAAACCGAGAGCTATGATTTTCAGGCGGCTTTGCCCAGGGAACTTGATCCGGCTGCCCCAACTTCAAACCCGACAGCCGAGAAGAATTTGCCTGCCATGCAGCTTGAACATGTGGTTGTAGTGCGGGTTTATGACCGCTACGACAATATGAACTCGGCAAAAACAGTGATTCGTGGAAAGTAGCTCTTCATTTGGGCCACGCAGGGACAGCCGCCCTCGGCTGTCCAGTCTGCGTAACGAGCAGCAACACGCACTCCAATGATTCAATTTTTACATTCCTTTGGCTGGCTTGCCTGCATTGTTTATTCCACCATTCCATCTTTTTGGCTGCTCATCCATCCTCATGTGAACTATTGGCGATCTCGTTCGCGATCCCCATATCGCTTCCTGTTGCCGCTCTGGATCGTTATGTGGATCGTTGTCAGCCTGATCACCGCCACTTGGCGAAGTATTTCGTTCTATAACACCGCCTGGAGTTGGCTTCCCGCAGCCGCTCTGTTTGCAGCAGGAATCACAATCTATAAGCTCTCTGGTGCAGGGTTCAGCGCCAAACAGCTTGGCGGACTCCCTGAAATCTTGTCCGGTCACCACGAACAGCGGCTGGTTACATCAGGAATTCGTAGCCGGGTACGTCATCCGATCTATCTGGCTCATTTTTGCGAAATGCTGGCCTGGAGCATCGGAACAGGATTGCTGGTCTGTTATGGCTTAACCGCATTTGCGGTTGTGACTGGGGCAGTCATGATCCGCATGGAAGATGCAGAGTTAGAGCAGCGCTTTGGGGAGGAGTATCGTAGATATCGGCAAAAGGTACCCGCGGCTCTGCCAAGAATTTGAGAGGATACAGCTTCGTTCCTGCCAAAACGCCTAAATAGCCACCCAAAAATTAATTTCGCTCCTCGTTGTCGAATTTTCGGGAGATTGTTCGACTAACCAGTAGTACAGGCAAGGAGGCCTAAACAAAATGCAATATCTGCTGCTTATCTATACCAACGAGAACAATTTTGAAAAACAAACGGAAGCCGAACGCGGCAAGATCACTGGCGAATACATGGATTTCACCAAGGGCATCGCCAGCAGTGGGCAGTACAAGGGCGGTAATCGTCTGGATCTCACCTCGAAAGCAACAACCGTGCGTGTCCGGGATGGCAAGCGATTGGTAGTCGATGGCCCATTCGCGGAGACCAAAGAACAACTAGCAGGATACTTCCTGGTTGAAGCCAAAGATTTGGATGAGGCTATCGGGATCGCTGCGCGGATTCCCGGAGCGCGTTTTGGTTCAATAGAAGTGAGACCGATTGTTCCGGTCAACATTCCCAGTCTGGTGTGACCACAACTTTGTCTGATCGCGACTCACCGGGTACTCTCTACAAAGGGGAACCGGTGAACGTCGAGCAAATCTATCGCGAGGAGTCGGGCAGGATTCTGGCTACGCTGATCCGGCTCCTCGGCAGCTTTGATCTGGCCGAGGAAGCGATGCAAGAAGCTTTTGCGACGGCTGTTGAGCGATGGCCCGCGCAGGGCCTTCCGGCAAATCCACGCGCATGGCTGGTTTCCACGGCACGCAATAAGGCGGTTGATTTGCTGCGGCGTCGCGCGCGTTTTGAAAATAAACGTGAAGAGTTGCAGAGACTCGACAGTTTGCGGGAGCAGCTCGTCGTCGAGTCTCAAATCGCTCATTCGCAAGTTGGGGATTCGCAAGCTGCCGATTCGGATCAGGCAGAAGATTCTATGTTGAGCGACGACCGGTTGCGCTTGATCTTCACCTGCTGCCATCCGGCACTGAGTATCGAGGCCCAAGTCGCCCTTACTTTGCGTACGCTGTGCGGACTGACCACTGAAGAGATTGCCAAAGCATTTCTAGCGCCAGTACCGACGATGGCACAACGTCTGGTACGCGCGAAGCAGAAGATACGCGACGCCAAGATTCCATACCGTATTCCGCCAAGAGAAGATTTACCCGAACGGCTTTCAGCGGTCATGCTTGTTGTGTATCTCGTCTTCAACGAAGGCTACAACGCAGCATCCGGCGATGTCTTGATTCGACGCGAACTCTGCGCAGAGGCGATCCGCCTAGGCCGGCTGATTTGCGAATTATTGCCCAAAGAATCTGAAGCTCAAGGCCTGCTCGCGCTGATGCTTCTCCACGATTCGCGTCGTGATGCCCGACTCGCAGCGAACGGAGAAGTTCTGCTACTTGAAGAGCAGGATCGGAGGAGTTGGAACCTGGAACAGATTGCTCAGGGAATCGCGCTGGTGGAATCTGCGTTAAGCAGCGCGCCAGTAGGTCCTTATTCTGTGCAGGCAGCGATCGCCGCCCTGCACGCGCAAGCCAGTAACGCCGAAGTGACAGACTGGACGCAGATTGCAAGGCTTTATGACGTATTGCTGCGATTGCAACCGTCCCCCGTGGTGGAACTTAATCGGGCGGTGGCTGTGGCAATGGACGAAGGCCCAGCGGAGGGTCTCCGCTTGCTTAGTGAACTTGAAGCGAGAGGGGAGCTTCGCGGCTATCACCTATTACCGGCGGCTCAAGGGGATTTATTGCGGCGACTCGAGCGATGGTCCGAGGCAGCCGACGCGTATCGGCGGGCTCTTTCGCTGGTCACAAACGAGGCGGAACGAAGGTTTCTCGCAAAGAGGCTCGCCGAAATCGGGTTGAAGGCGTAGTAATATTTCGAGGCCGACGATAAAGCGTGGATTCTGAACCTGACCTTGCAACGCTTAAGGCGCATCGACCGCTATAATCCAGTTTGGCTGAAAGCCAGGTGCTACTGCTGATAGCTTTTCCTCATGCGCTTCGAACTTTTCATTGCTTCCCGTTATCTTCGCGCTAAACGCCGCCAGGCTTTTATTGGCGTCATCACCGGTATCTCTATCGCAGGAGTCGCGGCTGGGGTTGCGGCCCTAGTCGTCGCGCTTGCCATCAACAATGGATTTCGCCAGGACTTGCAGGATCGATTACTCGGGTCTTCTTCTCACATCAACTTGCTGCGAGTGGAAGATGACGGAATAAAAAATTGGCGTCCTCTTATGGATCGCCTCGCGAAAGAGCCTCACGTCGTTGCCGCTGCGCCAACAATTTACGAACAAGTGCTTATCTCCCAGGGCCCTCGCGCACGAGGCGCAGTGTTGAAAGGAATGATCCCTGCTTATGAGCGCCAAGTCAGCGACCTATTGAATAGCGTGAAGGTAGGATCGGCTGAAGCTTTGGAAGACAACTCTGCAGCAGAATCTAATCGTACCGGCTCAACTCAAACCGATCAAGGAGAGGCAGAATCGCATCGCAATCAGAAACAAGCGGACGAGGGTGCCCGCTCTACACAGATCGAATCACCAAGTTCTCTCCAGGGAGTTGAAGACCGGGTTGCGGCGATGCCCCCTATCATCATTGGTAAAGACATGGCCGACTCACTTGGCGCAACAGTGGGGTCGGTCGTTCTGGTAACCAGCCCGCAGGGCGAACTCACTCCTTTTGGATTAGTTCCAAAGTACGTTCGTTTTCGTGTAGCCGGGGTTTTCAATTCTGGATTTTATGATTACGACAGCTCCTGGGCCTTCACTCGGCTCTGGGATACACAACGATTATTCGGATTGGGAGATCAAATCGCCGCAATTCAGTTCAAGATCGATGACATCTACAAAGCCCAGCAAGTAGGCCAAGAGCTTGAGAAAGCTGCTGGCAAAGGATTTATGACCAGCAACTGGATGGAACAGAACAAAGCACTCTTCCGCGCATTACGCTTAGAGCGTTTGGTAACGTTCATTACCATCGGCCTGATCGTTTTTGTGGCAGCCCTCAACATTTTGATTTCGCTGACCATGATGGTGATGGAGAAAACTCGCGATATCGCAGTGCTTATGTCTATGGGTACAAAGAAGTCACAGGTTCGACGGGTATTTATTTCGCAAGGATTGTTGATCGGCGTGATCGGTACCGCCATCGGACTAGTTCTTGGGTATTCATTTTCCTGGGTGGGTGGCCATTACCATTTGCTATCGCTGGCCCCCGAAGTTTATTCAATCGATTATGTTCCTTTCGCGCCACGAATTATCGATGGCCTATGGATCGCACTCATTGCGGTGGGCATTTCTTTAATCGCCACCATTTATCCTTCGTGGTCAGCGGCACGAATTTTGCCTGCGGAAGCACTCCGCTATGAATAATGGGATGATGACACCAATTTCAGGTTTTTACCCTTTTTTGACAACCGTGTGACCTTTACTGTCAATTGTGGGTCTATTCCTAAAAGACACGCTAAACCGTTCGAAACCTTATCAATGCAACGGAATCACAAATAAGTGGCAAAACTATGGTTTGGAAAACTTCCTCGAAGGTTTTCCCGATTTAGGTGCGCCTTACGTCACTGATGCACGGTCAAGGTCAGAACTCTTTGCCTTACTTCGTGTTTTAATGAACCAGGCGAGATGCAAATATTTTTCTAAAATGGTATGCCAAAGCCGCCTGTGAGTTCTTGTGACGAGGAGCACTGCTTTTGCATCTAATTAAACAGGTCATGCTGAAGACCGAGGGTCTTAGAAAGACTTTCCGGTCCGGCGGGTCGGACCTGGTGCTCTTTGAAAATCTGTCGTTCCAAGTGGCAGAAGGAGAAATGCTCGCGATTGTAGGTGAATCGGGAGCCGGAAAGAGTACCTTACTGCACATCCTTGGAGCTCTTGATCGGGCCTCCGCAGGTGACGTATACTGCGCCCACTTACGGTTGAGTTCGCTCTCAGAAGTCGATGCAGCCGAGTTTCGCAACCGCGAAATCGGCTTCGTTTGGCAATTTCATTACTTGCTGCCAGAGTTCACCGCGCTTGAAAATGTGGCTATGCCGCTTCTGTTGCGGGGCAACTCGTGGCAGGAGGTACAAGGAGAAGCTTCGCGATGGTTACGCGAGGTAGGATTGGAACAGCGTTCACATCATCGATCTGGAGAGCTGTCCGGGGGTGAGCAGCAGCGCGTGGCCTTGGCCCGGGCGCTTATCACAAAACCCAGGATTCTGCTTGCAGATGAGCCCACCGGAGATCTCGACGGACGCACCGCTGACACGGTTTTCGAGTTGATATCACGGTTACATCGTGATCATCAATTAACCTCTCTAATAGCCACCCACAATTATAGTTTTGCGCGTCGCTGCCATCGGGTTATGCGATTAGAGCAAGGCAAAATTGAGGAAGTTGCGCCGGAGACGCTGATTGGATGAAGAAGAGCTGCTGAAGAGAATCGAGGAGCTAACGGAAATAGCACATAGTGGCAATTGACATTCCTGTTACAAGGACGAAAGATGAAGTAGGGCGTTGTCGTAGAAGAGTGCATGCAAGAGGTTGGAACGTAATGAAATTTAGGTGTCTTTAGTAACAAAGCGCTGAATGATTTTCGGACACCTAACCCACGATATGCTAGATATAGATTTGAGTGGGCCGTGGCAGTCTGATTGCTTAATGTAGTTTGGGCCAATGAGTTTCAAGAGGCAGGGCCGCACGCCAGACCCGGAAGTCTCTGGGAGCTTTCAGGGAGAAGGGTTTATATGTTTGAACGTTATACCGAGAAGGCACGACGCGTCATCTTTTTCGCGCGCTACGAAGCCAGCCAGTTCGGGTCTCCTTATATTGAGACAGAGCACTTATTATTAGGTTTGCTGCGGGAAGATAAAGCTTTAACTAATCGTTTTTTGCGTTCTCACGCTTCGGTGGAATCGATTCGCAAGCAGATCGAAGGGCACACCACCATTCGCGAAAAGGTATCGACTTCGGTAGATCTTCCGCTAAGCAACGAATGCAAACGAGTTTTGGCCTACGCCGCAGAAGAAGCGGAACGCCTGTCGCACAAGCACATTGGAACCGAACACCTCTTATTAGGTCTGCTGCGAGAAGAAAAGTGCTTTGCCGCCGAGATTTTGCATGAGCGTGGATTACGACTTTCGACCATTCGTGAAGAATTAGCACGCACCAGTCAGGAAAAGGCACAACCGCAACGTCAGCGCGAGTCTTCCCTGTTAAGCGAGTTTTCACGCGATCTCACGCAGGCTGCAATGGATACGCAACTCGATCCGCTTGTTGGACGCGACGGCGAACTCGAGCGGGTGATTCAGATCCTGTGCCGCCGTACTAAGAACAATCCGGTGCTGATCGGCGAGCCGGGTGTTGGCAAAACTGCGATCGTAGAAGGACTCGCGCAGCGGATCTCAGACGGCGAAGTTCCATCGTTCCTGGCCGATAAGCGGATTCTGGCTTTAGACCTTTCGTTGATCGTTGCAGGCACAAAATATCGTGGACAATTTGAAGAGCGCTTAAAGACCATCATGAAGGAACTGATGGAGTCGCAAAATTCCATCATCTTCATCGACGAACTTCATACTCTGGTTGGTGCAGGATCGGCTGAAGGTTCACTGGATGCTGCAAATATTCTGAAGCCGGCATTATCTCGTGGCGAGATACAGTGCATCGGCGCGACGACTCCCGGTGAGTATCGCAAATCGATCGAGAAGGATCGTTCGCTCGAGCGCCGCTTCCAGGCAGTGAAGGTACCACCGCCGGATGAAGCAAACGCTACCAAAATTCTGTTCGGGATTAAAGACCGGTACGAAAAGTTTCATGCAGTCACCTATACGGACGACTCCATCAACTTTGCGGTATCGCATTCGAACCGTTACATTCCCGACCGCTTCCTGCCCGATAAGGCGATTGATCTTATCGACGAAGCCGGTGCGCGCGTAAAGCTGCGCCAGACTTCGCTCCCCGAGGAAATCACCGAGGTGCAGAAGCGCATTAAGTTCATCGTTCACCGCATGGAAAACGCCATTGCGAACCACGAGTTCGAGAAGGCGCGCTTCTATTCGGACGAGGAACGCAAGGAGCGCGAGAACCTGCGCGCTCTTCGCGAAAAATATCACTTGGATGAATCGGCTACCGGAGTAGTCGGACGCGAGGACATCGAAGACGTAGTCTCACGCTGGACCGGCGTTCCGGTGACTTCGATCAAAGAAGAAGAGTCGCAGAAACTCCTTCGTATCGAAGAAGAGCTGCACAAGCGGATCATCTCGCAGGACAAATCAATCATTGCCCTGGCTCGTGCGATCCGTCGTTCGCGTGCTGGGCTCAAGAGTCCGAACCGGCCGATCGGTTCGTTCTTGTTCCTGGGACCGACTGGCGTTGGTAAGACGGAAGTCGCGCGTACTCTTGCGCAGTTCATGTTCGGAAGCGAGAAGTCGCTGGTTCGCTTCGATATGTCGGAATTCATGGAGAAGCATTCGGTCTCGAAACTGATCGGTTCGCCTCCAGGATATGTAGGCTACGAAGAAGGCGGACAGTTAACTGAACGCGTAAAGCGCGCGCCGTATTCGGTCGTGCTGCTCGATGAAATCGAGAAGGCTCATCCTGACGTCTTCAACATCCTCTTGCAGGTATTTGAAGATGGACAGCTAACCGATGGCCTTGGCAATACGGTTGACTTCAAGAATACGATTCTCATCATGACCTCGAACATTGGGGCGCGTCACTTGCAGCGCCGCGAAGGTCTGGGCTTCCAGTCGAGCAAGGAAGACATGATCTCGGAAAAGATCGAGGATTTGGTGAAGAACGAAGTCAAGCGGACGTTCAACCCCGAGTTTCTGAATCGCCTGGATGAAATTATCCTCTTCATGGCTCTGACTGAGCCGGATCTGATCCAGATTCTCGAACTCATGGTGAACCTGCTGAATCAGAACTTGGCGCAGAAGTCGATCACGGTAACGGTGACTGATGAAGCGAAGAAGTGGATACTTAATCAGACATCGGGCGATCGCAGCTACGGAGCACGTCCGCTGCGCCGCGCCTTGCAGAAGTACATTGAAGATCCATTGTCAGAGGCGCTGATTCAGGGAACGATCACCACGCGTCCGGCATTCATCGAAGTCTTCCTCGATGATAACAAGCTGTTCTATCGTCCGGTTGATGCGGAGAAAACCGAGGGTGTGTTGTTGTACGAGAATAGCTAGCTTAGCTCTTCGCTTCTAGCTATCAGCTTCTAGCTTTCAGCCGTCAGCGCAAGCTGGCGGCTTTTTGTTTGTCCGGCAAAAATCACGTAGCGACAGCCGCCTCGGCTGTCCGCCATGCTGCTATCCGGAGAATGCAAAATTCTCGGGGCGTGTCGCGCCTGCTTGCCGATTTTTTGGCCCAGACTGCCGCCGCGTAGAGCAGACGCTCAATGAACAACTGCCAAGATTAAAATAATACTGCAATGCAACTGATCAATGTCGTGCCCAGTCTTCAATCCCCCGCTCTCCCAAACACCGATCATGCGTTATCAACATTGCCTCTGCCGCTAGCGCTTGTGACGCAATCATCATATCCATATTGCCCATTGGCGTTCCGTCTTTTTCCAGCGCTGCGCGAACAGCGGCGTAGTGTTTGGCGGCTTCGGAATCCCATGGCAGGGTTTCAACTCTGATCAAAAACTCTTCCACCGCGACTTTCAATTTCCCGGCGTCGGGTCTTTTCGCGACTCCGAATCTCAATTCAGCTTCGGTCACTGAGGAAATCCCTACTTCAGTCATGGGGACTTTGAGCAGGCGCTCGCGCACGCGAGGGAAATTGCCTTTAATGACGTAGCTGGCCATGCTGGTATCCAGTAAATAGCGGACAGGCACTAGAACAGCTCACGTTTTTGTGGCGGCAAGTCTTCGCGGTCAGCCATAAAGTCTTTGGGAACGTGAATGGTTTGCATAAATTCAAAAAAATCGGCCCAAGATTCTGGCCTACGCGATAAAATAACGTCGCCTGTCGCCGGGTCGCGACGAACGTAAACTTCAGAACCCTCGAAGCGGAACTCGACGGGCAGATACCCCTAATCGCCAAAATCCCCTTCGAGGTCCGCTTATGCCCGACAAAGTCAACATTGCTGAGAAATTTGCCCAAATCACCGAATACTGGAAGCCCTACGTCGGTGCAGAACTCAACGGTCAGCTGGTGAAGTTCGACAAGCTGAAGGGCGAGTTTGTTTTTCATCATCACGACAACGAAGACGAGATGTTTCTGGTTGTGAAGGGCCGCTTCCGCATGGAGTTCCGCGAACGACATGTATGGTTGGAAGAAGGCGAGTTCATTGTTGTGCCGCGTAGAGTTGAACATCGCCCGGTAGCTGATGAAGAAGCATGGATTTTACTTTTCGAGCCGGCTTCCACACTGAATACTGGAAATATAGTCAACGAGCGAACCTTACATGAACTGGAGCGCCTTTAGAAAAAATCCTAGATCTATCGGGACACAGTCAAAACTATGGTGGGATTAGTCTAGTCTTGATGGGTCTGTTAATCCGTCCAATTAGAGATTTGGCGTTCTACGCGCCAACCGCCATGCCTAGCTTTCCGCGCATCTCCCGCGCCAGATCGCAAGCGTTCCGTAGCTTTGCTTCCGCCTTTTCTGGTAAATCCGCAACTTGCAGTGCCATCTCGCACGAAAGCAGTAGCGCCGTGATAGTCCCTTTCAACTCATTTCCTAATGCCTGCTCGGCACCTTGCCTGGCCATGAGAGCTTCTTTTTTTCTGCGGTGCAGCGCCGCGCGTAATTCGCGCACAATGCGTTCAATGCCGCTGATGGCAAAGTTGACGTAGACCGGAATCGCCATATCCATGTGTTGCAACACGATTTCGCTTTCGTCGGGCTCGGCTTCCATAAGGTATTGATCGACGATGACAGCCGAATATTCTGCGGCACGGAGTTGGGCCGCAGCTTCTCTCAGAGTTGCCGCTACATTGACGGTCTCAGTCGTGGCTTCGCTGAGCGCGCGAGCGCATTCTTGCGATTTTGTGGAAGGGGTGATCAGCAGAATCATGCATCACTCCACTGCACGCCATGCACCACACCGGCTGTGATTGAAAATGCGGCAGTTACGCGATTACGCCTCGACATTCGATTTCATCGCGGGAAGCTATTCCCGTCTCAGCTTCTTGCCTAACCAACTTCGTTTCCAATTACTTCTCTAATGCACTTCTAACGAGTACTCCTTCAGCTTGCGATAGAGCGTCGTCTTGCCAATACCCAAAAGCCTCGCAGCCAAAAGTTTGTCTCCGTTAAGTTGGGTAATGGTATTCAGAATTGTCTGCTTTTCCAGCTCCGACATAGGAAGAATCTTGGATGTGCCATCCCCGGCAGGCATGCTGGCCTCTGATCCGTTAATGGCGCTCGGAAGGTCCGATATCTGGATCGCCGGACCGCTGGTTAGTGCACAAGCACGTTCTAAACAGTTCTCGAGTTCCCGCACGTTACCCGGCCAGTCATAGGCCAGCATGGCTTTTAAGGCAGCATCGCTCAGCGTCCGTTCCTGTCCTGAGGCACGTGACATCCTTTCCAGAAAATATCCCGCCAGTAATGGGATATCTTGCCGCCGTTCGCGCAGAGCCGGAATTCGAAGGCTCAGGACATTGAGCCGGAAATACAAATCACGCCTGAAAGTTCCCTGCGCCACAGCCTGCTCAAGATCCCGATTCGTAGCCGCCAGGATTCTGACATTGATCTGAATGCGTTTCGTGCTCCCAACCGGGCGAATCTCTTTTTCTTGAATGGCCCGCAAAAGCTTGGCTTGCAAATCGATAGGCAGTTCTCCAACTTCATCGAGAAACACCGTCCCACCCTCGGCGATGGCGAGAAGTCCTTCCTTCGATTGCACCGCACCTGTAAAAGCACCTTTGACATATCCGAAAAGTTCGCTTTCTATCAAAGTCGGCACCAGAGAGCCACAATCTACCGGGATGAATGGTTTGTCGCGAAAAGGCCCTGAGAAGTGGATCGCCCGGGCCACCATTTCCTTGCCCGTTCCGCTCTCTCCCAGCACCAGAACCGGATGAGTGCTGTGAGCGGCTTTCGCTATGATCCGGTACAACTTGTCCATCTCTGGCGCACGGCCTACTATGCTGCCGAAGCCCTGCTTGGATTTGATCTTCTCTCGCAGAATGCGGTTTTCGGTTTTCAGTTTTAAATGCCCAGATACACGCTGTAACAGCAGCTTTAACTCATCCATGCTGAAGGGTTTAGTGACGAAGTCATAGGCGCCGTTCTTCATGGCTTGTACCGCCGATTGCACAGTGCCATAGCCGGTCACGACGATGACTTCCGTATCCGGCCGTTTCTGCCGGATTTGGTGCAAGGCTTCCAGGCCGCCCGCGCCGGGCAACTTCAAATCGAGCAATAGTACGTCGATATTTTGCGAATCCAGCAGCCGGAAGGCCTGTTCGGCCGAGTCAGCCACCGAAGTGTTAAAACCCAGCGATTGAGCCACTTCGCGGCATACCTCGCGGATAGAACGTTCGTCGTCCACAATCATAAGATTGAGAAAGTTTGCCGCTTCCAACTGAGGCATACTCGGCGTCATAGCAACTGCGGTGGTCATAAATAAACCTCTTCATTGATCGAATTCGTGAGAATCATTTTGGTGCGGAAATTCCCTCGGTTGCGCGGCTTCAGCAGGTAAGTCAAAAGCAAACCGGGGAAGGTGAATAATGATGCGCGTACCTTTTCCTAATTCACTCTCCACCTGAATAGTTCCCCCGTGCTGGGTGACAATCTTGCGTACAGTCGCCAGACCAAGACCACTTCCCTTCCCCGGCGGTTTTGTAGTGTAAAAGGGTTCAAAAATGCGAGCACGGGTCTTCGAATCCATGCCGGACCCTGTATCGGCTACACTGAACTCGAGAAAGCCTCTCTCGATGACTTTTAGATCGTTCGAATCCACCATGTATTCGCTGTAATTGCGCGTTGCCATCGTAATTCGGCCACCATTAGGCATGGCGTCGCGCGCGTTCAAGACCAGATTAAGGATCAGTTGCTGAACCTGAGCCCCATTCATCTTGACAGGCTCGAGATCGCTCGCAAGTTCGGTCACAAGCTGAATGTTTTCTCCGATCAGGCGTTCCAGAAGATTACGGAATTCCAAGATCGCATCATTCAGGGATAAAAGTTCGGGTTTCGCAACTTGTTCCAACACGAAACTCATTAATTGTTGCGTCAGAGCCGATCCATGATCGGTAGCTTTGCGGATTTCTTCCGCATATTGCTGCAACCGTTTGTCGCGTTCCGGATTGCTGCTTTCTAAATCGGTACGGTTCAGAGTGGCACTGAGTAGATCGGAATAAAGCCGTATTCCGGTGAGTAAATTATTGAAGTCATGGGCCACACTGCTCACTAGCCTTCCTAGTGCCTCCATCTTTTGTGACCGTTCTGCCTGGAGTCCTGCCTCGCTTTGCGGACAAGGTTTTTCAAAGTCTGCTGGAAGCTGCGCAATCGCCGATGTGACTTGTCGTTGCAAAACTTCTCCTACTTCGGGAGCTGCTTGGTAAAAGCGGTTTCGAATCAGGACTTCACTAAAGTGCAACTCCCTATTTGGGAAGTCTAGAGAAATTGGGTAGGAGTGCTAAGGGCAGTGGTCACAACTCAGTTGTCAAAAATGAATCTTCCGCCTGTGGAAAAGCCTGCCAGCCGCATTTACTTTTCTCCAAGGGCGTGGTAAGAAAACCCAGGTCCCAATGGCGCATGACTGCTATCGAAATTTTCGCCAAAAAAACGAAGAAGCGGGTCACCGCTCCTTCGTTTCAAGTTTAGAGTTTTGTTGTGATTCGAACTGCTTTAGTTCGAGCCAATACTTGCGTTCGCGTTCTCGCTTTCGTTTTCGGGTTGCACGATCACGCCATCAAACGGAGTCGCCGCCATATAGCGCCCATGTACAACGCTAATGCGGCGCATTGGGTAGCCTGAGTCAGGACCACGGTGCCAAGTGCGTCCGCTGTCGCTGCTCTGAAACACAACGCCTGTTTCCGTGCTGGTGGCGAGCAGGCGCCTGCCCTGTTCGTCGTAGGAAACTGAGCTGATGTTTTTGTCTGGAATTCCATTCAGCAAATGATGCCAGGTTGCACCATTGTCAGCGCTTTCAAAGGCGCCTTCGCGCGATGCAATGATGATCTGGGAATCAGGAGTAATCGTCACTCCACGAATGCTGGTGACATAAGACGACGCAAGACTGGACTGCTGCCATGTCGTTCCTGCATCTTTTGAAACCAGTACAGTTGTATGGGTTGCAGCCGCTATAATTGAATCATTGCTTTGTACGGAACTGAATTCCGTATTGCCAAGCACTGGGCCGCCGCTCCAGCTTTTTCCATGGTTGGAACTGCTGAACAAACCAGCCGATGTCGCTGCCCACCAGCGGTTTGAAGCAACCTGAAGGTCATTTACCCGGCCTTCGATAACCGAGCGAGTGACTGTTTTGGTGGAAACGGCTTTCTTGCTTCCCTTGACCCGGTGCATCGAAACTTTTTCGTTGATGACAGTGTTAGCTGGTTGCCATTCGTTAGCATTATGCGCTAGCACAAAGATACCGCGGTTAGTTCCGGCCACGAGTTCGCCATTAGCCGTTTGCTTCAGAGTGAATACATCCTGGCCTTTTAGTCCGGCACTCTTCTGCATCCAGTGCTGTCCGCCATCGTGGGAAGCGTAGACGCCACCAAATTCCTGATCGTTCACGGTGCCAACGAAGATGTTATTAGGATCATTCTTGTCCGCAACAATCGAAGTCACATAACGATGTGTATATCCGTGGTTCGACGATGCCAACGTTTGCGTCCCGTCATCGCTCGCTAACACTCCACCACGATCGGTCGCCAATAAGACGCGGGCGGAATTTCGCGGATCGATCGAGACATCGTTCACTACCACTTCCGGGCTGCTCATAAGTTTCCATGATTTACCCAAGTCGGTGGTCTTCCACAAGCCTTCCGTAGTTCCCGCATAAACTGTATCGGGATTGCTGGGATCTTGTTTCAGAACGCGCGTGCGACGGGCTGTAAACGGAATTCCCTGTATTTTCTTGAACAGCTCGCCGGCTGTTTCGCTCTTATAAATTCCGGAGCAAGCGCTGGCGAAAACAACTGAAGGATTCGCGGAATCCACGATGATCGAAAAGACATCCGAATCATCGATCATTCCTTTGTTAATGTGCTCCCAATTTGCGCCAGCATCCGGCGTCTTCCACGCGAGATGCCAGGTCCCCGCATAAATCACCTTCGGATCTTTTGGATCGATGGCAATCGACTCAACATTCTTTACTTCCTGGCTGGCCGGGGAAATACGGTCCCAAGTTTCACCCCCATCCGAAGTGCGAAATACACCGTCCAGAGCACCTGCGGCTAAAACATTTGGATTGGAGGCGGAAATAGCTAATGCCCGCACCGATTCTCCATGCATTCTCGGCAGAGCTTCCCAAGTTTTGCCGCCATCGTGCGAACGGTAGATTTCACCAGCCTTCTGGTTTTCTACACTCCATACCGCCACGAACATCGTGTTGGGATTCTGCGGATCGAAAACGATGTGGTCAACTACGTAGTTATCGCCTTGACCGAGATGAGCGAAACGCGACCAGCTATGGCCGCCGTCTTTAGATTGAAAGATCGTCCCTGTACTCGTGCCCAGAAAAACGTGATCCGGATTGCGCGGATCAGAGCTCAAACTACGAGCATCTCCGCCGTCAGGTCCCAAAACCGTCCATTGACCGGCCCACAGTGTCGCTGTACAAAACATCATGACACATAACAAAATCATAGATTTACGAGAAACCCATCGTTTGGTGATCAAATTCATAAGCAGCCTTACCCCTTTTGGCAAAGATATGCCTGTCGGGGCCCAGAGTGACAGCCTAGCACTTCTCAATCAAGTTACTTAAGGGATGACGAAAAAAAGCCGGTCGAGAGATCCCGACCGGCTCTTTGGTTAGCCCTACAGACATATGTCTATTGAGCTTTAGCAGGCTTCTTTTTTGCAGCCGCATGTGGATGATCGGGAATGGCCTTCACCTTCGGGCTGACAGGTTCAGTGCCTTCGCCCGAGAACGAAGCTCCAGCTGGAACTACCCAGAAATCAGCAGTCTTGGTGCCGCCGTTTCCTGTCCGCGTTTCAATGCGGCTCGGGTCAATTCCCTGCCTGGCCTCGCCGCCCGTTAGATAAGCTTTGGCATTGACAGCCCGTTCTGCTGCCAAATTCTTACGCTTCTCTTTCGGATCGGCATTGCCGACGATTACCAACTTGTTATCTGCATTCTGCTGCAAGTTTTTCGCGACATCGTCGAGAATCGCTTTGCAAGTATTGTCCACACGCCACGGTTTGGCCGGGTTCGGGTAATCGCAACTGCTCAACTTACTGGCAGTTGGCGGCGGTGGTGGAGGAGGAGGAGGATTCTCTATCGTCACCTGCGTTGTCGCCGGTGTGCTCAACCCACGTTGATCACTGCAGCTTGCGTTTACCGTAACGGTACCCGGTGAAGCGCCTTCTGTATTCAGAGTCGCGGAATTTCCGCTTCCAGTGATATTTCCTCCGGTAGCTGTCCATCCACTAACCGTGACGGGAACGTTGTCCGGACTGGTACAAGTGCAGGAGACATTTACTGTCCCGCCAGCTTGCACGGTTGTTGGATTAGCCGAGCAGGAGAACGTCGGGGGATTCTTCGGAACTTCCTTCAGAGTGAAATTTGTTGAGGCGCTTGCCTCGTTGTTCTTCTTCGCCTTGGGGTCGACAACATGCACAGTGACGGTGCATGTCCCGGCCGCAGCGCCATTCGTGTCAATGGAGGCAGTTGTATCTTTTCCATTGATCTTGCCGCAGGTACTGGTCCAGTTATAAGTCAAGGTGTGCTTGGGGTTGAAATTGGTTCCGCTGGCGGTTGCAGTAACCGGCTCACCCACCATAACCTCGGTCGGCTGTACGCTTACCGAAGCTGCTGGGGTTGCGATTTCCGGGAATCCAAAATTAAAGACTAACCCGGTACGCAGCCGAACACCCTGGAGCGAGGGACGGCGCAAATCGGGGAATTCTGGTGCCGCGTAGTTTGCATAATTGTGCCGCGCCCAAACATAATCAGCTTCGAACAACCGGAAGTAAATTCGACGACTGAATTTCAAATCCATGCCGCCGCCGAGAATTGCGCCAATACCGTTGCTGGGCGTTAATCCATCGATTGCCAGACGGTTGTAGCTGACCAGGGTATGCAGAAAATAATTTGTAGTATCTGTCCTCACGATAAAACGCGGGCCAACCGAGCCGGTGGTTTCATAGTGATCCCAATTGTGTCCAAAATCACCTTCGAGTCCCCAGTGCGGATCAAAGTTGTAGGTGAATGCGGCGCCGAATCCGGCAGGCATATCGGGGATCTTGAATGGAGTTGGGGAGCTGAAGTTACCGAAAGGAGCCGGAACGTTGCCACCAGGATGAAGCCATTGGTAGCCAACAAAAAGATCATACTTCGGGGTCTCTGCATCTTGCGCAAACATGCTTGACGAGAGCAGACTTATCGCTAGCGTCAATAATATGGCTGCGTGTAGCACACGCCAATTGCGTACAGTCGAACAAGCTAACATTTAACTTCCTCCGGGAATTCTGGTGGCCATGGGATTAGGACTGCAGGGCCTGCACAGCTACGTTCTCTCCGACGCTGGATGCGATTGACTCGCAACCTAATTATTGGAAATTCATCGGACGTACAATCTTACTTGCGGGTTGCTTCACTGACAAGGGCTGATCAATAAAGTGTGATCGTAAAAACGCGCATATCTCAAGTTGATACAGTTTGTTAAGATTCAACTATTCAGAATCATAGATTGTCGAAACAGTTGAGCTTTCCAAGAAAATTATGAGCCAGGAAAAAGTACTGATCGTAGAAGATGAAGTAAATGAACGCACCGGTTTGGCAGAACTGATTTCCGCGTGGGGCTATCGCACCGACACGGCGGCTGACGGAGTTGAAGGCTATGAAAAAATCACGAACTGGTCGCCGTCCATTGTAGTGACAGATCTGAAAATGCCTCGTATGGGAGGGCTTGAACTGCTTGATCGCCTCTCTTCGACAAGTCAAACCGTCGCAGTGGTTGTAGTGACTGCCCAGGGCACAATCGATAGCGCCGTCCAAGCAATGCGCATGGGCGCTTATGACTATGTGACAAAACCGATTGACACTAGCCGCTTAAAGACAATCCTGCAAAATGCGGCAGCGCTCCTGGGGACAAAAGCAGAGCTCGAGATCACTAGGCGAAAACTGCGCGATGCCGGATCTCTCGGTACGTTGATTGGTCCGTCTAAAAAAATGCAGGAAATCTTCCGCCTTATTGAAATGGTCGCACCCAGCACAGCATCAGTACTTATTACAGGGGCAAGTGGTACCGGAAAGGAACTCGTTGCGCGCACTACTCATGAACTTAGCTCACGACGCAACAAGCCTTTTGTGGCAATTAATTGTGCCGCTATCCCAGAGACTCTGATCGAAAGCGAAATCTTCGGCCACGAAAAGGGAGCCTTCACGGGAGCAGTCGAACGGCGTACGGGATGTTTTGAATTAGCAGAGGGCGGGACTTTGTTGTTGGACGAAATCGGTGAGATGCCAATTGCCACGCAGGCCAAGCTCCTGCGTGTCCTTGAGGATCGGAAACTGCGAAGGCTCGGAAGCAAGGTTGAAACGACCGTTGATGTCCGCGTACTCGCTGCTACCAATAAGGTCCCCGAGGAAGCTGTCGCGCGCGGCGAACTGCGCAATGATTTGTATTATCGATTAAATGTTTTCAACATCCACATGCCTCCTTTGCGGGAGCACAAAGAGGATATTCCAGAACTGGTGCAGTCGCTGCTCAACGATATGAGCAGTAAACACGATCGCAGAGTGGCTACTGTAAGCGAAGCTGTACTTAATTTATTTCGAAACTACGCATGGCCCGGAAACGTCCGTGAATTACGCAATACGCTCGAACGCGCGGTGATCGTTTGCGATGGAGCTGTTATTGAAACCAGACACCTGCCACCGGGTTTCGGGCAGACTACAATTCGGACTTCGTCCGATGACCCAGATGCAATCCGCTTAAGTGTTGGCACAACCGTGGGGGAGGCCGAAAAACTCCTAATCCTCAAAACACTTGAGTCAACTAATAACAACAAAACCAGAGCTGCCGAGATTCTTGCGATCAGTTTAAAAACGCTGCATAACAAACTGAAGGAATACGGGAGCGCCGCAGCAGCCGAAGCTGCTGATAAAGAAATGGAAGTAGAAAAAGATATGGAAAAAGAAGAGGAGCCCACGTAGTAAAAGTTAGTTCGTTAGGTGTAGCAGTGTCACTGTAGATAATGCGCCGCAAAACACAAATCGTACTCGCGATCACGATCATGGTAACCGCTCTCGTGGCAGCTTTCTCTTATATCTACGTGTCGCAATTGCTGCGCCAAAGAATTGGTACGTCTGGCGAAACTGCCTCGAATCTGAACTCACAATTAGCTTTCATTGCAACCAACGCCGTTCCCGACTTAACCAGCACTCGCGTTGATACCAACAACCCAGCTGCTGTCCGTAGCGGTATTGCTTACTATCTCAGCACCGATCGCGATCTGAACAGCATGCTCGAATCTGTAGTGGCGGATTGGCCGACCATCTATGACGCTGCCATTGTTGACAACACTGGGAAGGTGATCCTGCACACCAATCCCGACCTCGTAGGGAAACAACTTCCAAACCGCCCGGGCTTTGGAATTTTGCGGGATGCCAGATTTCGCCGTCAGCTCCGGTTGATCTATAACGCCCCGACGATCTACGAAGTCCGCATACCGCTGCAATTAAATGGCACTCCTTTCGGCAGCATCCGAGTTGGTGTATCGACTGTATTTCTGAAAAATGAACTTACTCCCTGGCTGCATCACGTCGTCGTCCTTTCGGCAAGCGCTATCCTGATTTCATTAATTGTCGCGGCTGCTCTCTCGAACATTGCCCTGGGGCCTTTGGAACGTTTGAGTAAGAGCCTTGATAGCGTAACCGCCGGAGATGCAAGTTCCATCGACGAAGAAGAACCGGGTCACGATGAATATGGGCTGGTTTCCCTGAAAATCGCTCACCTCGGACGCCAGATGCGCGACGCCAGAGAGATTTTCTCTGCATTAAAAGACAACGTTGATCAAATCATGTCGAACCTGCAGGACGGCCTGATGCTGTTCACCCGAGATGCGCGCGTGGTTCTAGTAAGCGCATCGGTTGAGACTTTTTTGGGACGTCCAAGACGGGAGTTATTGGGCCGCACCGTAAAAGAGATATTCTCCCCGGAGTCTTCGCTCGGTTCCATCGTTCTGGATGCGTTTCGGCTTAGGCATACGGTCGAGCAAAAAGAGATCGACGCTCCCAACGGTAAAGGGGTTGAAGTTTCGCTTGATTTTATTCAGGAACGAGGAACGCAAATCGGCGCGCTATTAACTATGCGAGATACGGAATCAGCGCGCAAGATCGAGGACGAAATTGAAATGTCGCGGCGCATGTCTGCCAGCGGGCGACTGACACGCGGGGTGGCTCATGAGGTGAAGAATCCGATCAATGCCATCGTCCTACATTTGCAATTGCTGCAAAGTAAATTGCAACAGATCGACCCAGACACCCGGCGTCACATGGATATTATTGACAGCGAAATTCATCGATTGGACCGCGTGGTACAGATCCTGGTGGATTTCACGCGACCTCGCGACCTGCATCTTGAGGAAGTGGATTTCCGTTCCTTGCTGGAAGATGTTTTCTCACTGGCCGCGCCCGATGCGGAGCAACACGGTGTCAATATCACTCGCGACCTCACCACTGAATCCCTTATGGTCAGAGTAGACACGGATTTTATGAAACAAGCCATACTGAATGTCGTGCTCAACGGAGTCCAAGCAATGGCACAGGGGGGCAAGCTGACCATTTCCGCGCAGCGCGAGGAAGATACGGTAGTGACCGAGATTCGTGATGAAGGAGGCGGTATTCCAGCCGAAGTTCAGGATAAGATTTTTGAACTATACTTCACCACAAAGAAACAAGGCAGTGGGATCGGGTTGGCGCAAACTTACCAGATTATGCAGTGGCATTACGGATCGGTAGATTTTGAGTCTGTAGATGGCCGTGGCACTACATTCCGGCTGCGCCTGCCTTTGGTTGAGTCCAGGCGTGGTGCGCTGGCCGAATTAGCCGGCTCAAAAATTTAGTTTTTATTCGGACCGCGTCGCGTAATCGAAGTAGAATTCGCTTGATGTTTGAGCGGTCCGGTTAGGGATGTTGATTTAGGATTTAAATTGCAAGCGCCTCTCGTCATTATTCTCGGTATTTGTTGCCTGCTGGCGTCGAGGGCAAGTTTTGCGCTTGAAACGACGGGTCCAGGCCTTTGGCAAACCGTACAGGCGCCCACTAACTCGCAACCAACCGATCCAAAGGAAAATTCGTCAACTTCAGAAGCACAATCCGACAAGCCGTCACCTTCGTCACCAGCACCAGTTCCAGTTCAAGTTCCAGACCAGGCCAAATCTTCTGAAAGCACATCGACGAAAAATGCGAAATCCAAGGAGCATTCCACAAAGAAGGCTGCTTCCAAAAAACGCGCGGTCGTAAAAAAAGGTGATACAGAAACCGAACCAAGTGCCGATAAGGTGGTGGTTCGAAATGGTGGGACGGGAGAACCGTCCGTCCAGCTTTCTCCGCGACTGAGCCAGGAACAGGCATCGCAGCAACGCAATACCACAGATAAATTGCTCGCTATTACTGACGCAAATTTAAAACAAATCTCGGGGCAACAGCTCAGTTCTACCCAGCAGGATTCAGTAACTCAAATTCGCAGCTATATGCAGCAAGCGAAAGCGGCGAACAGCGCCGGGGATTTAGAACGTGCGCACAATCTTGCTTTCAAGGCTCAGCTACTATCCAATGAGCTTGTAGGACACTGATGTCCGGTGTCAGTGAAAAACAACTTCCGACCCCTGAGAGTGGCTCAGCAAACCCCAATATTTTGATCCCATCCCAGGCCCAGCCCTGGCACCATTCATTGTTTGTTATTGTACTGACCGCTCTGTTGTTGCGTCTTACGGTTGTCACCATAGGACACACGTATCGAATCACGCCACGCCGCGATCATTTTCAGTTTGGATGGGAAATGGGGCGGCTGGCGCGCTCCATCGCCACAGGCCATGGATTTAGTTCCCCGACTGACCTGCCCAGTGGCCCTAGCGCCTGGGCTCCGCCACTGTACCCATACATTTTGGCGGCAAACTTCAAACTGTTCGGAGTATATTCTGCAGCATCTGCTTGGGTGATTCTTGCATTCAATAGCATATTCGGAGCTTTGACCTGTTTAATTTTGTACAAAATCGGAGTGCGAATTTATGGGGCCTCTGTTGGACGGTTAGCCGCATGGACATGGGCCGTTTTCCCCTATGCGATTTATTGGCCAACGCGTGTGGTTTGGGAAACGAGCCTCAGCGCTTTTCTTTTGAGCCTCGCTCTGTTGCTCACTCTCCGTTTGGCCGATAACACTCCGACGCCAAGAGCGTGGATCGGTTTCGGCCTTCTCGGGGGAATAATCGCACTCACTAACACTGCCCTGTTGAGTATGCTGCCATTTTGCTTAATATGGATTCTCTATCGTCATCGATATCGCCCTCGACAGCTACTGGGCGCTGCCTTTTGCGTTCTAACGGCGGGCCTGGTGATTACTCCGTGGCTCGTTCGGAATTATGAAGTGTTCGGAAAATTTGTTTTCATTCGCGACAATCTTCCACTTGAAATGCATGAAGCCAATAATGATCAATCTGCTGGTCTATGGACGCGCAATGAACATCCAGGGAATGATCCCGAAGCAATGCGCAGATTTCAGGAACTGGGTGAGATTCGGTACATGGAAGAAAAGCATCAACAGGTACAACAGTTTGTTCGCGAAAACCCGAGGCGCTTCGCCTGGTTCACACTGGAACGAATTTGGTACTTCTGGGCTGCTCCACCGCAAGCGACCATAGTAGATGGCTATGATTTAATAATCGCACGCCATACGGAATTTCTACTGGCCGGAATACTCGCTTTTGCGGGATTATGGTTGACTATCCGTAATCGCAAACCAGGATGGTTTCTGCTCACCTGTTTTTTGATTGTTTATCCTCTTCCCTACTATTTAGTAAATCCATTTGTCCGCTATAAACATCCCATCGAGCCTGTAATGATTCTGCTAATCGTTTACCTCTTCGTTGAAGCAAAGCAAATAAAAATTCACCTGCCGCTCCAAAAATCCACAGCTTGATATACGAGCGCGCCGTCTCTAATCCTGTAAAGTAAATTGTGCGCTCCATTCTGCAAAAACCAGGGCTGCGATACATCTTCATTGCCAACATGGTCTCCATGTTGGGAAGCGGTATGAACTCCGCAGCAGTTGCCTGGTACATCCTGCAAGCCACACATTCGAAAATGGCGCTCGGAGTTTTCGCCGTTGTGCAAACCATTCCAGCCGTCTTGATGCTGCCCTTCACTGGAGTCATTATCGACCGCGAAGACCGGCGGCGGTTGGTCATGATGCTCGATGCTTCGCGGGCCGTCGTAATCCTTATCGTTTCTCTTCTGGCTTTCGCGGGAAAAGCTACGGTTTGGGAGCTTTATCTAATGAACACGCTGGTGGCGGCTGGCTTCTGGATGTTCTGGCCTACGATCACCGCATTGATTCAGGAACTGACTCCGGGCGAAGAGTTCATCCATGCCAACACCTTCCTGCTTGCAGGGGTGCAGGGAGGCTGGCTAATTGCAGGATCGATTGTCGGATTTGTTTATAACAAAATCGGTCTCGGCGGCGTTCTGCTGATTGACTTCTCCACTTATGTTGTTTCGTTCCTTTGCTATTTCGCGGTACGCAAAGGACGCCACGTAGTCCCGCGTCCGCAGGAGTTGCGCACCGATATAGCGGCAGCTGAGACTTCAGTACAGCGATTCTGGCGTGAATTGCGGGAAGGCATTCAATTTCTTCGTGGTAAACCCGCCGTAGTTCTGCTGGGAATTACATGGGCACTATTCCTGGGAGCAATGATGACCGGCGTGGTAGTGATCGCACCGTTGAGCGATCAGATTTTTCATGCCGGAGCAAAGGGTTATGGATGGCTGAATGCGGGATGGGGATTCGGCGCGCTATTGAGCGCCCTTTATGCGCCTCTCGCAATTGCGGGGTGGGGCGCACGGCGTGCGGTCGCTATCTCGATGGGTGTGATGACTATTTGTATGATTCTTTCGCCGCTGGCGCCCGTCTTAGCGCTCGCGGTAGCAACGTTCGGAATCATGGGATCAGCCCGCGGCTTGAGCAGTGTCGCAATAAACAGCAGCATTATGGAGCAGGTACCTCAACATTTCATGGGGCGAGTGCAAAACACCTTTTATTTTGCTGGTACCTTGCTGCAAATTGCCTTGGCATTTCTTGTCGGTGCCGTCGCGCAATTAAACCTCGTGGCGGGTTTCTCGGTAATCGGCCTGGTGTATGCCATCGCTTTTGCGACAGCAATTTGGCCAGCGAAAGTGGCGGCGACAGTGCGGGAAGTCGGGTCCATGGAATGAGACGGAGATCTTGCTAAGCCTGACTTCTTCGTGTTCACCCTGTTATTCTTGTTGGTCTAATTTCCAGGAGATATGCATGTCTTCAAGTCTCGCAGGTCGGGTTGCCGTTGTTTTTGGAGTAGCGAATAAGCGCAGTATTGCGTGGTCGATTGCGCAGGGACTGCACGATGCAGGAGCGAAACTCGTCGTGACATACCAGAATGAGAGACTGGCGGCGGAAGCCAAAGATCTTATTCTCTCGCTACCTGGCGCCGAGGCTTACATGTGCGATGTCTCGAATGATTCCGAAATCGACCGGCTCTTCGGTCAATTGAAGGAGCGGCACGGGAAGCTCCACGTAATCGTGCACAGTGTCGCCTTCGCCCCGGCAGACGAGTTGAAGAATGATTTCGTCAATACCACTCGCGAAGGTTTTCGCATCGCGCACGATGTAAGCGTGTATTCACTGATTGCAGTCTCGCGCGCCGCAGCTCCATTGATGGAAGATGGTGGAAGCATCATCACCATGACGTACTACGGGGCGGAAAAAGTGGTCCCACATTACAACGTTATGGGTGTCGCCAAAGCGGCGCTTGAATGCACCGTACGTTATCTGGCTCAGGATCTCGGACGGAAGAAAATCCGTGTGAACGCTATCTCTGCCGGTCCCATTAAAACTCTGGCGGCTCGCGGAGTATCTGGGTTAAGCGATATGTTAAAGTCCCACGCGGAACGCGCTCCATTGCAGCGGAACGTAGACGTAAAAGAAGTAGGCTCAACAGGAGTGTTCCTGGCCTCCGACGCCAGTTCAGGCATAACCGGCGAAGTGATTTATGTCGATTGCGGATATAACATCATGGGATTTTAGATAATGCGGTATAGATCTCGAAAATCAAGAGAAAACCTGTAACCGCACTTGCCGCTCGTCTTCTCCTATCCGCTCTAGTGCAATCTCTACATCGCGCTCTCGTTTAAATCTCTCAAACTTGTCTCCCCATTCAATTAACAAAATGCTGTTTGCGGCCATCAGATCATCCAGCCCTAAAGTTTCAAGCTCGCGCTGGGTGTCAATCCGATAGAGATCAATGTGATAAACGTTCACTTCTGGTCCATGGTATTCGTGGATTAGAGTGAAAGTCGGGCTGGTTACGTCCTCTTCTGATGCGGCATGAAATGCCTCTGCAATCCCTTTGACCAATGTAGTTTTTCCCGCACCCAAATCACCGCGTAACAGCACTAATTTAGGAGGCTGGAGTATCTCAGCGAGCGTGCGGCCAAGAGCAATGGTCTCATCCGATGAATGTGTGGTGAATTCTCGCGTGTCCATGCTGGTCGAAAATTGCAAGACCAGTATAGCCGGGTTGCACCGCCATTCAGATTGCTATCGTGAACGACGGTGAAGTCAGTGAGACTTGACGAGCGACCCAATCGCCGACCGAATTCCGAGAAAGCTTTGATCGGAAATCGAGTCCACAACTTTGCTCAATGCATGATGGTCGTTGTCATCCAGTGCAATAAAACGAAATGGCTGCAAAATTCCCTGCGACGTTTTACGGGGACTCAACATCTCGGCCATGCCTTGTACGGGTCCCGATTGCATTTGAAATGCAATCTCTACCAAGTCGCCCTGATGTATAGCCTTCGCCATGTGTAAACAGCCGCCAGTAAGCGAAATGCTTTCCAGCTTTCCTTTAGCGCGTTGGCCATCTTCGAGTTTCACAAGGGCTGGAATGGTGTTACCGAACTGAATTCGCGCGGCACGCCGTTGAGGATTTGGGTGGGGGAAGTGTGTCATAAAGGAACTATCTCATCCACCCCGTTTCCCCGACGAGATTACGGAAGCAGCTGTCCGGATTCGGCTCTAAGTTACAATTAGCCACGTTACCCCACTTAAAATAACTATGCGAAAATTTTCTGCCGCTTTGTTTTTCTTGCTCTTCCTGCTATCAGTCATCGTTTTCGGGCAATCAACAACTTCTAAACCTCCCACGGCTGCACCCAAGCGCCCTGCGGCCAAAGTCTGCGTGGATTGCATCCGCGCTCACGAGGAGTTTCTCGCTTCTGATGCAATGCAGGGACGCGGCAGCGCCACTCACGACGAACTCGTTGCGGCAACGTACGTTGCCTCGCAGCTTCGGCAATACGGCATACAGCCTGCCGGAGACAATGGGGATTACATTCAAAGCGCTCCTACGCGCCGTCCTAAACTCACTTCGGCACCCGAAATTCAGATCGCTCCGGCAGGCGATAACTCTGGTCAACCGGCGACATGGACATACGGAAAAGATTTTTTGGTGCAGCACATCTCCGAACCAAAGTTTTCGGGACCATTGGCGAGAGTTGACGCCGAGAATGATTTGAGCCAACTCAAATTTGCCCACGGTAGCGTCGTACTCGTTACTGGAACTGACAAAACCAAAATCAGAAGAGCTATTAAGAAGGTTGTCTTTGCTGGCGCAGCCGCTGTTTTGTATGGCGCATCGGACAGCAACCCTGAACAGTTTCAGCAGGCCAGCAAGCAACTTCCGGAACTTTCGGTCAAACTCGCGGACCAAGCGCAAGACGAGATGGGCATCAACTACAACGTAATCAAACTCAGCGAACCGGCTTTACAGACGCTGCTAAAAATGCCGGAGGGTTCGAAAGTAAGTTTTGCGGCGCCTTCGCAAGACGAGAATGGCCACACTTGGAACGCAATCGGGATTTTGCGAGGCAGTGATCCTCTGCTGCAACACTCGGCTGTCCTGCTGTCGGCACATCTCGATCACTTGGGGGTTGGAACTCCAGTCAATGGTGACGGTATTTATAACGGGGCTGACGACGATGCTTCCGGTACAACCGCCGTACTGGAACTCGCGCGCGTTTTGGGCAAAGGTCCGCGTCCCAAGAGGACGGTCATCTTTGCATTGTTCGGAAGTGAGGAAGCCGGTGGTTTGGGATCGACCTATTTCCGCGAACATCCGCCGGTATCATTAAAAGACATAGCGGCAAATCTTGAATTCGAGATGATCGGCAGAGCTGATAAAGCGGTTAAATCCGACACAGTTTGGCTGACTGGGTGGGAGCGATCTAACTTAGGACCGACTCTGGCAAAGCACGGAGCAAATCTGGTCGGCGATCCGCATCCCGATCAGAATTTTTTTGCGCGCTCCGATAATTACGTACTAGCCAAAAAAGGAGTAGTGGCCCAGACGGTTTCAAGCTATGGCCTTCATACCGACTATCATCAACCCAGCGATGACATGGCGCATCTCGATTTCAAGCACATGGATGCGGCCATAGGGTCACTGCTGGGACCTGTCGAATGGTTGGTAAATTCCAGTTTCAAGCCAACGTGGAATAAAGGCGGACAACCTTAGCTTTCGCTCTTTTATTATAGCTATAAGGTAATTTATCGAAGGCGTGCGTTTTAACGAACGCAAACTCTCTCGACACCCTAAAGGGCCACGTCGAGGGTTGCCACGCACCAAACAGCCTAAGAACCGCAGCAATTGCTATTTCTGCAAAGGGTTCGATGCTCAGCATTTGCTTACTTAACACGTGGAGCCCAGAATCAACGACTTAGCTTGTAGCGAATCATTTCGGGAACATTGTGGAGGAGCAACCATTCACAGGACAGAGTCAATTCGCTTTTCTTGATTTGTTAATTCGCTCATCAATCGGCTTACGGCCGGCAAATCCTTCTTCTGTTCCGTGCCAGTGGGTAATTCCCTGCTCTCCCAGCTTCCAACAGAGCAGCACGATCTGGCCATCTACCTCGCACGGAAAATCAAGCAGGCCAATATCCAGATCTTTCACTTGAACACCAGTGGCATTGATTTCAGCCACAGCATCTTTCACGCGTTGAATGGTCTTTTCACGTTCGGCTTTGCGGCGTGCCATTTGCACCACGTTTACAAACAAGCCACCACTGAGAAACACGCGATGAGCGAGTTCCTGAAACTCAGTATCCACAGCTTCGATTAATTTCTTGCCGTCGATCGCGGTCCGCAATAAAGATTCAAGAATGGGTAGAAGAGACTGCGCTTCTTCGAGAGTAAAAGTTCGATCAGACATAATGATATTGTTATTTTAAACCAGTTTCGAAATTTTTAAGTTTTTCCATCGGTACTCTCCTCAGCGGCTTCTGCCATGCGATGGGTCTGCGCTGGTCGCAGTATTTACATCTACATGCAAATGCATTGAAGTACTTGCTGCCGGTGGATAACAGTTTCCGTCAGAAGCATAGTTTTTTGGGCAACCACCAGCCACATCGTTTCGCTTGGGAGATTGAGCGAATTGCCAGATATCCGCGTAGTCAATCCCACTCTTCGCCGGACCTGGCGCGCTCTTGGGAAACGCGCAGCCCGGCGACGGCGGACAGGCGTCGTTCGTCACCCAATACACTATTTTTTTTCCAGCTGCGTTATCGCGAATGTCATTTGCCGTCACGATGCCGCCGTCATCTTGTGCGGGAATCCCCGAGCAATAAACCCCTGCTTTGAATCCGGAAGCGTTCACCCCGTCCACCCAGGCGTAAATATAGGCTTTCTGTTCGGGCAACATGCGTCCGCCTTCTTCCATATCGAGGAAGATGATTGTGTCATTTGGGAATCCTTCCCGGCGTGCGGTCGCTACAGCGGCTTGTGCGTCCGATTTGCCCAAAGACCGTGCATGCGGAACCGTTTTTAATTCCGTATCCAATTTCCCGTTAAAGAGAACCAGAAAACCGAATCCTGCGGATTCGATCACCTGCCGCTTCCCAGCCCAGTTATTCAATTTTTCTCCCGGAGGATTATTGAGCCAGAAGCCGGCGTAAGAAAATGTCTGGCGTAGAAAGGAAAGGTTATTGTCGCCAGGATAGTCGTTACGATCAAATCCAAGGTAGACCGAAGTGGAAGAGGATTGCGGGTAAGCTCGGAGAGCGGCCACAAATAGAGCGGCAATAATGACCAGCGTAGAAGCAATTTGCTTCACACTGAATGATAACTTAGCGAAGCCCCTTCCGCGCCGCGCTTCTGACGTCTATTGTACGGTCAGCGATACTGTCAGGTTGCGGGTTATGTTTCCGCTTGTGGCCTTCACCACGACCGAGTAACTGCCGGCCGGTGTTCCCGCAGACGATCCCGATCCTCCTCCGCAGCCTACGCTAGTGATCAAAAATCCGAGGAGCACAACACCCAGCATCGTTGCCCCGCGGCCGCGACGTGATGGAACTCCCAGCACAATACAAGCCAGCGCTGTTCCTCCCGCAGTCATAAGCCAGCTAAATGTCGCACCTCCGCCACCGCTGCCACCACTACCTTTCTGGGTTCCAATGGTCAGAGTCGCAGCAGTCGGCGTTGACCCGGTCACCATTGCAGAGGTCGGGTTCAGAGAGCAGCTGATATTTGCAGTCGTTGAAGAAGGCGTGCACGTGAGGCTCACTGTCCCGCTAAAGCTATTTAAGGCTGACAAACTTAATGCCGCGGTGCCCGATTGGCCTGCCGAAGTTATGGTTACACTTGCCGGAGTGGCGGAAACCGTATAGTTCGGACTGGTGAGTCCCGGCCAAACAGAGATCAGTTGCAAAACGTCGACAGAACCAAGACCGGTGACCTGGTCATAGCCCGCGCCAGCACTAAAACTTGTCATCTCTCCATTGACGCAAGCTGGACTGCTGCCGGAAAGGCATGGGACTTCGTTATTCCCAGTCGTGATGTCATGGAAAGCGATCGCTGTACTCTGGGCGCTAGCCAATTGATAGAGTGTCGGATTGATTATGCCCAATCCCGCACCACCGCCAGCTTGATTAATCAGAGTCAATATGCCTGCAAATGTTGGCGCCGCTGCCGAGGTTCCACCGGCAAGCGCGACATTGCCACTATTGGTGTATCCCGTAGTGCAGCTTCCTTGTACGCAAATTACATATCCATCGTGCTCGAGGGAGGAAGTTAATGAGAGGTCTGGAACATCACGCTGGCCATCCGCCGGTATTCCGGTTACGCCAGTTTGCCAGCTGGGTTTCGTAAAAAATGTGCTGGCGCCGCCACCTCCGGCAGCAATGCCGCCGCCCTTCGAAAGGGCTATGGCAGTGTCATTCCAGGCTGTTTCGGGGATGTACGCTGTTGCCGCGCCGGTCGTGGCATTCCAATAGGGAGCGGTATTGCCATTGGCGTCTCCATTAAACTCGCTGCCTCCCATTCCCGTGACTTCAGGAATAGCAGCCGGAACATCCACTGCTAATCCTTGCGTCGCTTGAGTTGATCCTGTCAGATCACAATCGGTCGATCCGGAATCCCCGGCCGCAGCGACAATAGTCTGTCCTTGAGTACCGGCCTCCTGCGCCAACTGCTGAATCGAGAGTGCGAAGGTTTTGCCATTACTAGCTTCGCAGCTTCCATAGCTCATGCTGATCACGGGCGCGACATTATTATCAACCGCATACTTGAGTGCATCCCACACATTCACGTTAGAGTTCCGATCCGCGCTCACGAAAATGATATTTGCATTTTTGGCAATTGCTTCGGTCCACTCCAGATCAAGATCTGCTTCGCCAATATCACCATTCGTCACTACAAGCGTTCCCGTGCTTGGGACGGTGGTAACTGTGAAGTTGGACGTCGTGCGTGCGGGAAGCCCAGCGGCAGCGCGAAAGGCATCGATGTCAGTGAATGCGCCAGAACCGTTGGTTGTGAGTCCGGTTTGCCCGACGACGGCAATGGTCTGCCCCGTACCATCAAGTCCGGTGGCATTGATGTCGTAAATGGTGGCAAAGTCAGCAGGCGATAAATAAAAAGTGCCGTTACCCGCTCCGAAATGGGGAGCGGGAACCTTTCGCACATTAAGATTCTTGGGTGTCGGACGGAAGTCGTTTAAATTGCGAATATTCAGAGTGATGGTAGCGATAGCTGCCGGAAGAATCGCTGGAGTGGCATTGGCGAAGTGGTTTTCCCCTTTTACCACATAGTGGTGCATCTCGGTTTTGAGCGCACTCTCAACCTGTGACGCACTGCCGCTAAAAGTAATTTCGGTGTGGCTGCGTGAAACTCCCTCAACCGTCAATCCTTGCGACTGCAACCAGGAAGTGACTTTGCGAATATCGCTGTCGGCCACTCCAAAGCGTGCCGCGTATTCCTCGGGAGTCAGCCACTTGTGGTAGCTGGAAGAAGCTGGATTCTGCTGCTCTTTAAGCAGGTTATCAAGATCTGATTGTTGCTCTGCTGACAATCTGAAGACCAGTGCGACATTGTTTACCTTCATACCCGCATCAACTCGTCCTCGATCGAATTCGGCCCTTGCCAGCGGATGCACGGAGCCATGCACTGCGACAACTTGCGTATTGTCGATAACTTGCACGCGGCTCTTGGGCGTAGTTTGTGAAAAGGAATTCGCTGAACAGAATATAGCGAGGCTCAGTAAGGCTAAGTATCCGAAGCTTTTTGTGGAAGAGACCATTAAGGTCCTCCTCATGAATTTGGGCTTGATTCCGCTGCTGTCTATGGGGAGGAGCAAGGAATTATGGTTTTCTACTGCTCGTATGTTGCACGAAAAACGTTAGTTCCGAACAGATTACCTTCGGGATGGGTAGAGGAGGGACTACCGCGCGCAAACAGCTAGAGAGGCTAACCCGTATGCTTTTCTCTCGAATTCCCCATCTCTCGTGCAATTTTTAATTTTGTGCCACAGTAGTAAGAGAGATGGAGGCATCCACAGATCAAATAGCTGCCGGACGCGCAGCTTTCGGCAATCCGAACTTTGTGCATTTTCTGGTTGCGCGAGCCTTCATTATCCTCGCGCTCGAAATGCTGTCAGTCGCCGTAGGATGGCAAGTTTATGAAATCACTCACCGTCCATTAGATCTCGGTCTGGTTGGCCTTGCGCAATTTCTTCCCGGTGTTCTGCTCTTTTTGGTTTCAGGACACGCTGTAGACCATTTCAATCGCCGCAACGTACTCTCGTTATGCTATGCGGGGTTTGTGGTTTGCTCAAGCCTCTTGCTTGCGATTACGTGGCGCGATCTTCACTCAATACGGCCAATTTACGAAGTGCTGGTGCTTCTCGGTGTTGTGCGTGCATTTAATGGCCCAGTCGGCCAGGCAATTCTCCCCCAATTAGTACCGGTCGAACACTATCCAAATGCGGTCGCTTGGTCGGCAAGCACTCGTACGATGGCTACTATTCTGGGCCCATCGCTCGGCGGATTGATCTATGCATTTTCCCGTGGGCCCTCCACAGTTTATGCCGCAGTGATTGTCGCTTCCGGTGCAGCATTCGTCACAACTTTACAGATCAAGACTGAGAGTAACGTGCGGGTACGCGAACCGGTTTCATTAACTTCGGTTATGGCAGGTCTTGACTATATCTGGAATCAAAAGCTGATTTTGGGTGCAATTTCTCTGGATCTTTTTGCAGTGCTGCTGGGAGGCGCGGTCGCATTACTTCCGGTTTACGCGCGCGAAATTCTTCAGACCGGGCCATGGGGTCTGGGTTTATTACGCAGTGCGCCAGGAGTCGGCGCGGCAGCTATGGCAGCACTGCTGGCCTATCGGCCATTGCGGCGCAAAGCTGGACCAGCGATGCTGTGGAGCGTTGCCGGCTTTGGCATTTTCACCATCATCTTCGGAATTTCTCATAACCTGATTCTCTCTCTCATTTCGCTGCTGTTTGTAGGAGCCACCGACATGGTAAGCGTCATCATTCGGACAACCTTGGTCCAGCTAGCGACTAAAGACGAAATGCGCGGACGCGTAAGCGCAGTTAACATGTTGTTTGTTGGAGCTTCTAACGAGTTTGGGCAGTTCGAATCCGGAGTTACCGCAGCCTGGGTCGGGACTGTGCCAGCCGTTGTGCTCGGCGGAATCGGAACTTTAATCGTGATCGGAATCTGGGCATGGAAGTTCCCCGAGTTGCGGCAAGCAGACAAACTTACAATCCAAAGCATTCTTGAGGAATGAGCGGTTGGACAGTGTTTAATGTATCAATATGCCCGGTACAGTTCTTTGGGAACCGCGAGATCCGCGGAGCAACTAAAAAAATCCCCACTGTTAAGTGGGGACTCATGAACCGAAATCTAAAACATAAAGGTAGTTTATTGCTGGCTCTTAACTTTGCGACGGATCAATCCCGCCACACCGAGCAATCCCGTCCCTAACAAACCCAAAGTACCCGGCTCGGGAACAGTAGCCAAAGTTGTGGACCCATTAACCTTGTCACCATTAACTCCGGCGATCTTCAGCTGCACGGTCACACCATTAACTGTTTGGCCATTGTAAGTTCCAGTCACATTGCCTGTGAGCAACCAGCTCGGAGGTGGACCACCTTTGGAGTGAGTTGTTTCTACTATGGTTACGGGGCCACTAAATGTCCCATTGAAAATCACGCCTTTAGGAACGCCGCCCTGCCCGTTCCCAGTAACAATAAATGAGCCGCCGCCCGCGTACGTGAAGGTCGTGGTATGGCCAACTGTGTTGCTGCTAATTTCCGCACCGGTGGTAAAGTTCAATTGACCTAAGCTGTGATTTGAGCCGCTAACTGGCAGAATTACATTGCCATTTGGGTCATCAATCTCCACTAGCTTGGACTTGCTAAGAGTTACGCCGCTGTTGCTCATAAACACCGAGCCACCGGCATTTTTGAAAATAACGTTGCTATCAGCGAATGCTGCCAGAGAACAGGCAAGCATCAAGAAAATCATTATAAAAATTCGTCTCATGAGTATTTCCCTTCAATTCTGGGCAGACTCAACTTATGTGAACCCCATGCGTGCAAGGCCATCGCTAAGTTATAGTCGGAAAACAGAGATGCCGAGTGATTACATGCACTCTGATTACCAAAGTTACCTAAAAATTATGCGCTGAATATAAAGGGCTTAACTGATCTTATGATGATAAATGATTATCCGTATGCAAATAGCTGCACAATTAAGCCGGTTTCACTTCATCTTTCTACGGAAAATATTACTAAGATGTTAATATCCATGAAGCAATTAAAGCTTGTGAAAAGGAAAAAGCCGCAGATGGCTGCGGCTTCGTCCTAGATTTAAAATGGAACTACTTGTTTTTATCTTTCGCGATCCTGTTGCTCATGCGATTGGCTTCGCGATTGAGCTGGCGCTGATCTTTCTTAGTCAAATGCCCATTATCGGCGGCCATATCCTTCTTTTCATTATTTTGCAGTCGCGCTTCGCCTCTTTCCAGGCGGGCGGTCTGGCCGGGTGTTAGCTTATCGTTTTTAATACCATTCGCAATACGATCCTGCTGGTTCTGTTCGCGATTATTGATTTGGTTAACACGTGGATGACCCGGATCATCAACACCCGGTCCCGCGCCTGAAGTGGTGGTTTGAGCCATCGCGGAGCCGGCTGAAATCAGCCCCCCGACTGCCAGGATTAACAGCGAGTTGGTGATATTTTTCATGTCGGATTGAACCCTCGTTCGAAAGATTAGTTCTGCGCTCTTGCTGGACGGTAGGTTACGAAAGGAGAATACGCGCGGCTGTGATACCACATAAATGCTTGATTCATTTGGGAGTTTCTGGCCGAACCGAGCTGGCCGGATTCGGTATAATTCAATGACTTGTGCCAGTCAGCCTCTCCCAGATCGTGGACGCCACTCGCCAACGTGTCGCTGAATCCCGGCGCGACATCGATTTACGCGAGCTGGAGCGACAGGCGCAAGAGCATATTCCGCGCGGCTTCCGACAGGCTCTTGAAACAAAGAGTGAATCCGGTCCGGCAATCATTACGGAACTGAAAAAGGCCTCACCCTCGCGAGGATTAATCCGCCCAGATTTCAATCCAGAAAAGCTAGGGTTGGAGCTTGAATCGGCTGGCGCGGCAGCCTTGTCGGTTCTGACGGACGAAAAATTCTTTCAGGGATCACTGGAAAATTTGCGTGGTGCTTCTTCGGTTGTGAGAATCCCGTGCTTGCGCAAGGACTTTATCGTTGATGAATTTCAAATTTTAGAGGCACGGGCGAATTCCGCCGACGCAATTCTATTAATCGTTGCCGCGCTATCCCAACTGGATTTGATGGCTTTTGCAAAGCGAGCCCGCGAATATAAGCTTGATGTTCTCTGCGAAGCGCACGAAGAAGAAGAATTGCAACGCGCGCTTGACGCTGGATGCGATCTGGTTGGCGTGAACAGTAGAGACTTGAAGACATTCAAAGTAGATCTCGAAGCTGCATTTCGCCTGGCAAAGTTAATTCCGAAAAGTGTCTTGTCTGTAGCCGAGAGCGGTATTCATAGCGGCGCGGATATTTCCCGCTTGAGGGCCTCTGGCTATAAGGCTTTTCTCATTGGTGAATCGTTGATGAAAGCAGAAAGGCCGGGCGGCGCATTGCAGGCATTTCTGAGTGAATCTTCCGCGACTGTTCCGAGTTTCTGAAAAAGAGTAGCGTGGGCGTTCGTCTCTCCATCGCAATTTGTTCCAGGGGATTGCTGTAATCGAAAGAACGGCCAACGACGCGCAACCAACGATGGACCCATGACCTGGATCAAAATCTGTGGCACTACCAATCTCGAAGACGCGCTAACGGCGGTTGATGCTGGCGCTGACGCGCTAGGCTTCATCTTCTATGCAAAAAGTCCCAGGAATGTTGATCCGGAAACGGTGCGGGAAATTGTGGCGAAGTTACCAGATATGATCGAGAAAGTTGGAGTGTTTGTAGGAACTTCCATGCTGGATGCATCTGATATCGCTGACCGTTGCAGACTAGATATGGTCCAGCTTTATGTACCGTTTTCGATCGAGACTAGTCTCAGAGAAGCCTCTCCTTTGGGCGCTATAGCCAGCGGCCAATTGAAAAAGACACTGCTGGCATTTTCCGCTCCAGACCTCATGGGAGACAACCCTCGAATCAATGTGGAATTTTCATCTTTTACGAAGACGGCCTTTAATACGATTCTTCTGGACTCCGGCACTTCACAGCAACCCGGGGGTACTGGCAGACCCTTTGACTGGAAGGCAGCTGTCCCCCTACTCGAGAGCATGAGGCAAAACCTCAACGTTGTAATTGCCGGTGGCTTGAATCCAAGCAATGTCACCGAAGCAATCCGTATACTGAATCCCTGGGGCGTCGACGTGGTGTCAGGCGTTGAATCATCTCCAGGGAAAAAAGATCCTGAAAAAGTTCGCGCCTTCATTAGCGCTGTAAGAAAATTCGAAAAGAGTACACAGTAAATGGCTACCGCAAGCGTCCCACGCAACATGAAAACAAAAGTTACTCCTGGCCGCTTTGGGGTTTATGGCGGACGTTACGTTCCCGAAACGCTCATGGCCGCGCTCGCGGAGTTAGAAGCCGCATACGAAAAGGCTAAACGTGATCCGCAGTTTAAAGCTCGGCTTGACGGTTTGCTGCGAACGTATGCAGGACGCCCCACACCATTATTTTTCGCGTCACGTCTTAGCAAAAAACTCGGCGGCGCCAGAATTTATTTAAAACGCGAAGACCTTCTTCATACCGGTGCGCACAAAATCAACAACTGCCTGGGACAAGCCCTGCTTGCCGAGCGTATGGGGAAACGCCGCATCATTGCTGAAACCGGGGCGGGACAACACGGCGTTGCTACTGCAACCGTCTGCGCGCTACTTGGCTTCGAATGCGTCGTTTATATGGGTACCGAAGACATGCGGCGGCAGGAGTTGAACGTCTTTCGCATGCGATTGCTGGGGGCAGAAGTGCGCGGCGTCGATTCCGGATCGCGCACCCTGAAAGACGCCATCAACGAAGCCATGCGTGATTGGGT
>Ga0070741_10000961_pt1 | contig 94566 bp, 78 predicted proteins | sample Coa_R1_4_FD_66440 | JGI IMG/M metagenome (GOLD analysis project Ga0070741, IMG submission 66440) | Surface soil microbial communities from Centralia Pennsylvania, which are recovering from an underground coalmine fire - Coalmine... | ecosystem: Environmental > Terrestrial > Soil > Unclassified ...
CCGGAAATGGCTTGATGCGGAAGACGAAGCGCTGAGAGGAAAAGTTCAACTTGTGGAGGGTGGCGAGCACCGGCAGCACTCGGTGGCGAACGCACTGGCCCAAATCTCAGGCGCGCCGGACGACATCGTTTTGGTGCACGATGCGGTGCGTCCGTTCGTGACGGCGGAGATCATTCACGAGGTGATTCATGCCGTAGAAAAATACGGGGCTGCGATCGCTGGCGTGCCTGCGGTTGATACCGTGAAACAAGTGGAGCGAACTGCCGAGGGTGCCTTGATCACGGCCACGGTGCCGCGCGAACGCGTGGTGATGGCGCAAACGCCGCAGGGCTTTCGCTACGATCTGCTCAAAAAAGCTTTCGACGAGGCGGCTGCCGATGGTTTCCTGGGCACCGACGAAGCCTCAATGGTCGAGCGCTCGGGTCACGACGTCGCCGTGGTGATGGGCTCGCAACGGAATATCAAAATCACCACGCCGGCGGATCTTGATCTCGCCGAATTTTATCTCAAAGCAGCTTCCTGATTACTTCGCGTGTTTCACCGCGATCCCCATAATTTCGAATCTGCCTCCGCGCAGGAGTGGACCGCTTCCCAGAAAAGCGCGAGCGGGATAGGGCTCGTGAAAATACGAGCGATAGACATTGTTAAACGTGTCGTAGAGGCTCAGGTCCGGGCAAAAGACCTGCATGGAAACCATGTCATCCATGCTCATGCCCTCAGATTCCACCAGTTGTTTGATTTCATTCATAGCGATTTTGACTTCCTCCTCGGCGCTGGCCGGAGGCTTTCCGGTCTTGGGATCGAGTCCGATGTGACCGGCGATATAGAGCGTGTTGCCCACCAGAACGCCATCGCTGAACGGCAGCTTCAGTTCCGCCGTGCGCTTGGTGACGATGTGTTTGCGATCAGAGTCTTGTGCGGAAGAAGCCATCGCTAAAAGAAAAACCATAGTTAAGCCAAATGCGAGCATTTTCATGAACCCCTCACGAGCTTGAATTTTCGTAATGCGAAGCAGAGTACCAGCTTGTCAGGGAGGTTGCCAGCTGTAGCCCGGCCATGCAGCAACTCAGGTTGTTGCTGACAACCAGAGCAGGAGCGGGGTCATCAAAGGGCTCTGTATTCAAAGAATGTTTTGGTCGGATGAAGGAGGAGAAGATGAAATCAGGACTGAGCAAGTTGGCTTTGTGTTTATTGTTGCTGGGCTTCAGCAGTTGCTGGCTGATGGCCCAGGATGACAGCAGCGGCAAATCAAAGTCGAATGTGAGAACGGTCACGGGGTGCCTCACCAAGGGCGACAGCGCTAATGAATACGAACTCAAAGGCGAGGACGGAAGCACCTGGGAAATGAAGAGTGACAGCGTTTCCCTCGCCGACCATGTCGGTCACACAATTAAAGCGACCGGCGCGGTGAAAAACTCCACCATGCACAACATGAAAGAAGACGCGAAGGACACGGCGACCGACGCGCACATGACGAAGAGCAACAATGAACACGGCCACATGACCGTCACCAAGGTCAAGATGGTCAGCGATTCCTGCAAGTAAGACGTCCGACAGATGTACCAAGCGCAGCCCCATGGCTGCGCTTTTCTTTTTGCAACTTTTTATGGCGATTCCTGTAACATGTGCCGGTCACGAAACTCCGGAGGGCATGACATGAGAAGAGCTGCAGGGTTCGCTCTGTTAGGGGTTGTTCTTTGCATTTCGCAAGCGGGATTGGTTGCGCAGGATATGGGCAACAAAGCGGTGCCGAAACCAGCCTCAGGGCCGGCGCAAGCTGTGCTCGATCAGTGGCACGACGTTGGCCGGAAATTAATCGCGATGGCGGAGGACTTTCCGGAAGATAAATACGATTTCAAAGCAGCTCCCACAACGCAAACTTTTGCCCAGCGCCTGATCCATGTTGCGCACGCCAATTATTTTTTCACGAATGTGGTGCAGGGACAGAAGCCGCCGGCGATGGACGATCCGGCGCGCGATCAATACAAGACCAAAGCGGACGTGGTCGCGTTTGTGAAGAAGTCTTTTGCTGATGGGGAGTCGGCGATCAAGGCCAAGGGCGATAAGGGTATGGCCGACATCGTCGTTGACCCGTTCAGCAATCAGAAGGCGCGTATCAACGATTTTGCGTATGGGTTTGTGGAGCATTCGGGAGAAATTTACGGACAACTGACGGTCTACTATCGCGTGGCCGGAATGGTTCCACCCGAGTCGCGTCCGAAGAAATAAAACCGTTCTATATGGAAACTAATCAGCCCCGGAAACCGGCGACGGTCCCGGGGCTGTGTGGTCATTGTCAGCACGGAAAGATCATCGAATCCGACCGCGGCTCAGTTTTCCTTCGCTGTGAATTGGCGTTTACGGATGGCCGGTTCGCGAAGTATCCTCGGCTGCCGGTTGTGGTGTGTGCTGGGTATAAAGAGCAAGAATCTCCTCACCAAGCTTAGTCGCCCTTGCCAGTAACTGGCACCTGCTGCCACAGTGCGCCATCAGGGCCGTTGATCACTGCCACAGCCGTTATAGTGCCGCCGAAACCTGGTCCGAAGCTGATGCTGATGGTGCAGGTAGCTCCGGCGTCGAGCTGACTGCCGCACGTGTTGGTCTCAACATAGTCAGTTGGGTACGCGCCGCCCATAGCTATCCCGGTAATGCTCACGGCTGTGCTCCCGGTATTGGTGACGGTAACGTTTTGCGGTGGGCTCTGCGTGTGAACTTTCTGCTTTCCAAAGTCCAATTGTGGGGGCGAGACAGTCAGAGTTGTGCCGGTTCCACTTAGTTCGACGACCTGCGGCTTGCTGGAAGCGTTGTCATTTAGCGTCAACAGTCCACTTTTGAGACCCATCGTCGTCGGATGGAAAATGAGCGACAGAGTGCATTTAGCCCCCGGAGCGACGCTGCTGCCGCAGGTTGTTCCGCTGGCGAACTTAAATGGGGCGCTGACCTGCTTTGATGTGATGGACAACACCGTCTTGCCGGTGTTGGTAAGCGTGACGCTTTGCGGCGTGCTGGTAGTGCCGAGGAGCTGCGGATTAAAGCTGAGGGGAGTTGTCGGTGAGAAGCTGATGATGCCCGTGTTGAGCAGCACATCGACTGCGCTGCCCAGCCAGTCGGCAACCACTACGTCGGGTTGGTGATCTCGGTTGAAATCTCCAACCGCTATGTCTGGTGACCCATAATCGAAGGACCCGTAGCTGACGGGCGACTGAAACGTTCCGTCGCCGTCGCCCAACATTACCGTGAGCTGGCAGGTTGCAATAGGGTAAGTTGTCGTAAGAAATAGCAGATCCAGCTTGCCGTCGCCATTTACGTCAGCGGTAGTGATGGCGGCAACCTGGCCGGCGGAATAAGAGGCTCCGAGTTGGAAGCTGCCATCTCCGTTGCCCAAGAGAATTTGAACATCGCTATTTCCCGCGACGAGCGCAACCAAGTCGAGCTTGTGGTCGCCGTTGAAATCCCCGACCGCAACTGAACTGGACGAACCCACCGCATACTGTGCGCCTTCCCGGAAGGTTCCGTCGCTGTTTCCCAGCAGTATCCCTAACCCCAAACGGCCTGGTGATTCTGGCACCGCTACGTCAAGGTTGCCATCGCGGTCGAAGTCGCCCACTCCCAGGGGAGCGTTAGAAGAAAAGATACTGTTATCCTTTGGCGGCTGAAACGTGCCGTCGCCGTTGCCCAGCATCACACTAACGTACCCCCCATCAACAACGATCAGGTCGGGCTTGCCGTCGTGGTTGAAGTCTCCAATATCCACAAAAGTTGGACGCTGAGTGGTGGGGTAGGATACCGGCGATCGGAAAGTTCCATCGCCATTGCCGAGCAGAATGCTGATGTTGTAGCCATGTTGGTCCGTAACCGCGAGATCCACCTTGCCATCGCCGTTGAAATCGGCGGCGGCGATCCAAGACAACGACTGGTCCTCACTATCGACGGTGTAATACACCGCTGGCTGGAAGCTTCCGTCGCCCCGTCCCAGCAACACAGCAACCTGACCGCTATAAACGGAGGTGATCGTGGCTACATCCAACTTGCCGTCGTGGTTGAAGTCACTAACGGCCACAGCTAGAGGCGCGTAAACGATGGGGGAGCTACTCCGCGTCTCGAATTGCGCTGCCGATGTAGTAGCCAAAGCTAAGAGCAACACGACTATTGCGGCAAAGTGTTTGAACCGGTTAGTGCAGATCACATATCACCCGGGCAGGTGACTCTTGGGCCGACGAACGTCGCGATGTTACCATGCTTCCGCCCGGCCAGATGCGGGATTCTGAACCCCAGGTTAGCTCGCAAAGGCGGCCGCGAAACCCGGGCCACCCGTCGGCAGCACGAAATCCCCGCTCAAGCAAAATCGGCTTGAGTGGTCCACCCGCTATTGCTCGGTTGGTTGAGAAAATTCCCTGAGAAGCCGGTAGTAAGGGCGAAAAGCACAGGATCCTTCGACTGCGCAAGACAATTCGCAAGCGAATCATCCTGCTCCGCTCAGGATGACATTCAGGTTTAATTCGAGTGTTTCCCATGTGCCGACAAAACGGCGAGACATGGGGCAGCCGATTTAAACCGCTACGATTTTTCCAGCCGGATTGAGCCATCACCGGTGTGAACCGTCAGCAGGTTTCCGCCGCCGTTGATCTTCCCGTGAATATTCTTATCGCCGAGATTTCCCTCAACCGTGACCGGTATGTCGACGTTGATGTGGCCGTCGCCGGTGCGCAGGTCCACGTTGGCGGCGAAGTTGTCTGGCAGCTGCAGGGTCACGCTGCCATCTCCTGCGCGGATATTCCAATCGGAGCTCACTTTGGAGCCGGGGAGAGCGCGAGCTTCGATGCGTCCATCGCCGCTTCTCAGTTCGAGGACTTCGAAACGGCCGTTGGCGGTGATGTGGCCGTCGCTGGTGTGGGCGCGGAGGTTGCCGTCTACCGACTCAATTTCTTCGTGGCCATCGCCGCTTTCCAACTCCATTTCGCCCTTGAAATTGGCCAGGCGAATGGCGCCGTCGCCGGTATGCAGGTTGACCCGGCCCTCGCGCGGCATATGAATATCGACGTCTACTCGGTATCTGCCCGAACTGCCAAATTGAATGTTGAAGTTGTGATGCGGGTAGTGCAACTCGATATCGACGATGTCCCCGTTCTGGTGTTCGTCAATGGTGATTCCGCCCTCGCCGATTTTGTAATGCATGCTGCTGACGTGGACATCAATGGTGTTTTTGTCCCAGGTGTCCACGTGAAGATTTGCGTCGGAGGTTCGGACGCGTAGTTCAGGCTTGCCGGTAATGGTGTAAGTCTTGTTCCAGTCGTCGGCATAGGCAAATGCGGTGATCGCCAGGCATATAGCGAAAAGATTGAGTGCGAAACGTCGCATAGGCGCTCCTGGGACGCGGCGGTACTCGCGTCTTAGACGATGATACGAGGCGGATGTCAACGTAGTTCCATGGACATGGGGGGATTCGGCGGAATTTCGGCCCTGGAAGTGACGCGAGCCCGAAAAACAGCGTCAAAGAGATTTCCAGTTTGCACGATGATTCCTTGCAAATGTACTGATAAGAAGATACTTGGGCTGTTGGCCGTGCTTATTGGCAGCCTGACGGGATCGGCACAACAGAAGTCACAGCCGAACTCCACGCCAGCCAGTCCGCAAGCAGCCCCAGCGTCAAATCCAGCGGAACCGCATCTGGATGGGGCGGCCGTGTTGCAGCACTTGAACCAGGTGATCAACTGGTATCGGCACTCGACCACGATTCAGTCGGCCGGGCTGCCCAGCGATACGGTCTATCAGGACAACACCAAGAATCTGGGCGGCCAGGTGGTACGACTGGCGTTTCAGTCGGCCAAGGCGGAAGCGGCGATGATCTCCGCCGAGCAGAAAGCCAATGGCAACCAGCCTCCAAGTGAGACCACGCAGCAGCAAAGCCTGGCGCAGCTGCAGTCGAAAACGTCGGCCCGGATTTCTGACCTGCAATCGCAGATTGAGCACCTGAACGGCCAGATAGAGAAGGTGCCGGCATCGCGGCGGGTGCGACTTGTTTCGCAACGAGATGCGCTGCAAAGCGAATTAGAACTGCAGAAGGCGCTGCTCGATGCCATCCAGAAGATGGCGTCGTTTGTGGAGACGAACGGCGAAATCGCGGGTGGCCTGGAAGGCAGCATCAATCAATTGGCGCGATCGATCCCGGAGGTGTTGGGCTCAGCTAACACAGGAGGAAAAGCCGCGACCACCACTCCGACTCCTGCTCCACAAAGCAAATCTTCTATAGCGGACGCGGGTGGACTGTTGAGCGAGGCGATGACGCTGTACGACTACATGCGCGCGGTTCACCAGATTGAAGGCGGCATCAAGGAGACGAACTATCTTCACAACGCTACGGATAAGCTGCGCACTCCGCTGCGGACCGCGATTCGCGCGACGATGCAGCAGAGTGAGCAACTCGCGAATCAGCCGGGGGCAACGGACCCGCAGCAACTTCAGGCCGAGAAAAAACAGTTCCAAGACTTGACCGAGCGATTCAAACAGCTTTCGGCGGCGCTCCTGCCCTTAAGCCAGGAAATGATTGTTCTGGATGACGCCAAAACCAACTTCGATGAGTGGCGGAATTCGATCACGCGAGAATCGAAATACGTGTTGCGGTCGGTGTTGCTGCGCGTGTTTGCCATCGTTCTGGCGTTGGGGCTGATTCTGGTGCTTTCGGAAATATGGCGTCGCGTGACTTTCCGGTATGTGGGCGACCCGCGCCGGCGGCGGCAATTTCTGGTTCTGCGCCGGGTGGTGATCGGTTTCCTAGTCGTCATTGTCTTGGTGCTGGGCTTTGTCAGCGAGTTCAGTTCGCTGGCGACGTTTGCCGGATTTATTACCGCCGGGCTAGCGGTCGGACTGCAGGCCGTTTTGCTTTCGGTCGCGGCGTATTTCTTTATTATCGGGCGCTACGGAATCCGGGTGGGAGACCGGATCAGCGTGGCTGGAATTACCGGCGACGTGGTCGATGTTGGGCTGGTGCGGCTCTATCTCATGGAACTGGCCGGGACCGGCGTGGATTTTTATCCAACGGGAAGACTGGTTGTGTTTTCGAATTCGGTGCTGTTCCAGACGGGGACGCCGCTCTTCAAACAGATTCCTGGAACGGAGTACGCGTGGCACGAAATTGTGGTGAACATTGCGCCCGAGGGCAATCACAAAGCGGCGGAGCAGAAACTGGTCGCGGCGGTCAATGAGGTGTATTCGGGCTATCGCGCCGAGATCGAGCGGCAACACGGGGAAATTGAGCGGCGGGTCGATATTCAGATCTCAGCTCCGCGTCCGGAAGCGCGATTGCAATTTGGGGAAGCGGGATTAGAACTATTAGTGCGCTATCCGGTGGAGATTCGGAAAGCTCCGGATATTGACGAGAATATGACTCGGACTGTGCTGGCGCTGACGGAAAAAGATCCAGAGATCAAAGCGGCGGTGACGGGAAATCCAAAGATACGGTCGGCGATCAAAGGATGAACTCACTTACCGCCGAGAAGGCCGCGGATTTGATTATCGCAGAACCACGGTCCTCTTATTTGGCGGACGCACCGCGCGATAAAAGCGGCGGGACCGGCAGGGCGGCAACGAGTTGCCTGGTGTAGGGGTGAGCAGGAGAAGTGAAGATTTCGGCGGTGTTACGGCACTCGAGGATTTTGCCTTGCTCCATCACGGCAACGGTATGGCTGATGGTGGAAACCGAAAGCAGATCGTGGGAAATGAAGAGAATGCTCGTTCCCAAGTTCTGATTGAGGGTGGCAAACAACTTGAGGATTTCGGATTGAGTGATCAAATCGAGCGCGCTGGTGGCTTCGTCGGCGATCAGCAATGCGGGGCGATGCATGACCGCCATCGCGATCAACACCCGCTGCGCCTGTCCGACGCTGAGTTGTGAGGGATAGCGGCGGAGGAATTCTTCTCCCGCTGGAAGGCTGACGTTCTCGAGGGATTGCAGCAGAATTTGCCGACATTCGTCGCGAGTGCCTGGGCGATGGACTCGCCAATTCTCTGCCATTTGCGTGCCGATGCGAAGAGCCGGATTCAGCGCGGACATTGGACTCTGCAGCACAAGTGCCATGTCTTTGCCACGCAAGGGACGCATCTCGCGTTCGGGCAAGAGCATGAGATCGCGGCCTCGAAAATAAAGCGTGCCTCTGGCCTTCGCGGATTTCAGATGAAGGAGTTTTAGGATCGCGAGGGCGAGCGTGCTTTTGCCGCATCCACTCTGGCCGACCAGCCCCAGCACTTCGCCCTGCTTGATTTCCAGGGATGCGTCCTGCAGAACTCCGGGCTTGTGCGGATAGTCCACCGTGAGCTGAGCCGAAAGCAGAACTTCAGAGCCCATCAACGTTTCTCCGCGATTTGGGGAGCGAGGGTGAGCTGCTCGATGTTCCAGTACACCTGCGGACGCAACACGGCGGGTTGTACGTTCTGAATGGCGGGCGAGACAGCGGAGAGAGCATCACGGTTCACCAGATAAATGAAAGGTTCCTGCTCCCAAACGATCTGCTGAACTTCGTCGAAATATTTCTTGCGCTGGTTTTCATCGAGGGTTGACGCCTGCTCGTGCATGAGTTTGTCCATTTGGGCCTCCCATTCGGTTTCCGGCGTCTTCTGCATAGGATTCCACTGGTGGTTCTCGGATGAACTGAGCCACAAGTTCATCTGCGAGTTGGGATCGAGTTCGTTGTTGATTAATCCGAGAAGACAAGCTTCGTAATTGAAATCCTTCGTGATGCGTTCGATGAGGGACGGGAAGTCGAGCGTGACGACATTCAGCTTGATGCCAATGTCGGCGAGGTCCTGCTGGATCATGGTCGCCATGCTTTCGCGATACTTGTTGCCGGCATTGGTGATGACCGAGAACTCGACCGGATGTTGTTCGCGATCGCGCAGCACGCCGTCCTTAAGTACGAAGCCGTCTTGGGAAAGGCGACGCAGAGAAGATTTCTGGTCGAATGGATGGGCGTGCAGTCGCGCGTTAAACCAGAATTTGTTGGCAGGAGAGATCGGACCAATGGCGGGATGTGCGTAGCCGCGGAAAGCGACACGGGCGAGGTCTTGCCGGTTGATCGCTTCAGAGATGGCGCGGCGGAAATTGGTGGAGCGAAACCATTGCTTTTTGTAATCCGGAATCGGCGCTCGCGCCACCTGGTTAAACCAAATCTGTTCGGAATCGAGTGAGACGCCGGCATCGTGCGCCATGCCAGGATTTTGGGAAGTCAGTTTCTGAAAATATTCGGGATTCAGTGAGTTGATGAAGTGGATATCGCCGCGCACCAGGCGCAGGAGTTCGGTGTCCTGGCTCTGCACGATGTCGAGGCGGACTGAATCGATATAAGGAAGTTGGCGTCCGGACGGATCATGCTTCCAGTAATAAGGATTGCGCTTCAGTACGAGGTAGGCTCCTGCCTTGTTTTCGGCCACGTAATAAGGTCCGAGCACCGCCATTTCTTTCTGCGAAGACTTCGCGGACATGATCGCAACTTGATCGAACAGACGTTCGAGACCGGCGATCGGGGCGGGGAATGTCACCTGAACGTGATCGGTACCCGCAGTTTTTACCAGGACTTGGCCATCTCCCGAGCGAAATGCGTCGCCGGTGGGCGAGTGGACGGCGGGATCCATCAACTGTGTCATGGTGTAGGCGACGTCGTCGGAAGAGAATGGAGTGCCGTCCGAAAAGCGAACGTCTTTGCGCAGATCGAAGTCGATGGTGCGGCCATCTCTCGAAATCTTCCAGTGTGTAGCCAGTTCGGGGGTGACTTCCTGGGTCAGACGGTTCACTCGAAGCAAGACTCCGCCGGTGAGATAGCGAATGCTCTCCGATGAGTCATCTTCCACGAGAAGTGGGTTGAAAGTCTTCGGCTCGGAGTGCAGCACAAATTTCAATTCGCTTTGGCAGGCTGCAGGGCGCGGAACAAGCGCAAGAAGAATGACTGAGAGTACAAGAAACGGCTTCTTCATAAGACTGATTCCTCCGTGCGGAGAACAAAATGGAATGAGCCCACGACCATTACGAAAAGCAACAGCGGGGCGAAAAGCCATGGCTGACCCGAGACTGCCGGATAGCTCTGCAATTCCCGGAGCAGACTTCCCCAGGAGGGCAACGGCTCCGCGACGCCCAAACCGAGCATGCCAAGATTGGCTTCCGCGAGAATAAAAACTGGAATGGAAATCCAAAACTGAGCGAGAACAACCGGCTTGAGATTAGGCATCAGATGCCGCCAAAGCAGGCGGATGCCGCTGTGTCCTGAAGCGCGCGCGAGCAATACGAAATCCGCCAGCCGCTTGGTGCGGGCGTCGGTACATATAACGCGGGCAGCGCCGGCCCATCCCAGGCAGCCAAGCAGAGCGAAAGTGATCACGACGCTGAGAATGGGAGCGGTGTTCAACGGCAGCATGGCTCGAACGGTCAGCAGCAGGAAGAGCCAGGGCATGGATAGGAACAGGTCGGTGGCCGCCATCACAATTCGTTCCACCCATCCGCCGACGAATCCCGCGATACCGCCGATGATCAAAGCCAACAAACTTGAAATGAGGGCGGCCGTCGGCGCAAGCAGCAGAGAGACGCGTGTTCCGTAAAGAACGCGCGCGAAGCGATCCCGGCCGAGATCATCGGTGCCCAGGAGATGTTGGTGCGAAGGCCCGGCATCAGGTAGTTCTCGAAACTGATAGGCGTAATGCGCGGGAGCGACGAAGCTCGCGAAGATACTTGCCAAAGCGACGAGCACCAGAAATGCGATCGCGGTCGCGCGAAGCGCCTTCATGCTGGCCTCGCATGAAACATCGAGCCGAGAAGTTCGCAAACGGAATTAGCGAGCAAAGTCATGGCGGTGACGAGGATGCTGAGCGTGGTCAGCAGATACAGGTCACGTCCGAGGGCCGCCTTCCAGGCGAGTTGGCCAATTCCGGGCAGATCGCATAAGGCTTCCACCGGAACTGCGGCAGCCAAGGTGATACTCACGGAAATCCCGAGGACAGCGAGTAACTGAGGCGCAGCCGGTGGAAAGATGTGCCAAGCCAGTATGCGAACCGTGCTGAGACCCCGGGCGTGCGCACTCAGCACGTGGAGATCATTCGCGCCACGGAGCAGCAGATTGCGGGAGAAGTTGTAAACCTTGGGGAAAACGATGAGTCCGAGAATCAGCCTCTCGGGAGCACGAGCCAAGAGAAAGAGCAACGCCCACAGGGCCGCCGGAATACACAGCAACACGCCACAAGAAAACGAGAAGAATGCATCGGCGGCACGGGAGCGGGCGGCTACGGAAATCATTGCCAGGGAGATACCGAGAGTCCAGCCGAAGATCAGGGCGAGGGATACCGATTTCAGGGTTTCGGGCAGACGGTCGGAGATCAGCTGTTTCACAGGCTGCTGCAGCGTGCGAGAGGTCCCCAAATCTCCATGCAGTAAACGCGTAGCAAAATCGGCATAGAAAGCAGGAAGACTTTCCTTGGCTGCTTGCGAGTTGCGTATCGATTCGACACTTTGGGTACTCAGCCGGATATCAAGCTGTTCTTCGTCGACACCGAAGCCAGGAGCCACGCGCACCAGGGTTGCTGCAAAAAAGCACCCTACGAGCAAGGTGAGCAGCAGCTTGAGTCCGTGTTTCGGAAGTTCTCGAAGAATGTGCATGACGAGTCGGTTCACTGGCCGAGCTTGGAAAGATGTGGTTTCTCCATCTGCATCATGCGGTTTTCTACAAATTCCATCATGCGAAGCAGCCGATCTTGTTGATCGGTCCCCATCAGCTTGAACTGCACGGCGAACCCATATCCGTTATCAACCCAGACAATTTCGCCATCGGCATGCAACGGATCCGCACCAGTCTTGATGGTGACGGTGACCTTGTCCCCGCGCGCGCAGGGCACGTCGGTCTGCACGTAACATCCGCCCAAGCTGATGTTGGAAAGATTGCCGACTTTCGGCCTCGCCAATCCGCCAGCGGAAAACTCGACGGCCAGATTGCAGCGCAGGCGAGGATAAACGCGGCGATTTTTTTGACTTGGCCGGCGACGCTTTTCCAAATACATCTGGCGATCCGCCTCGGCAAGCAAATCTTCGGCGTCGAGGCCGGTGTCCGGGTAAACCGCTTGTCCGATGCTGAGCGAAAGGATTTCTTCTCCGCAGACATCGACTCCAGCCTGAGTTGCAAGACGGCGCAAGTGCTCGGCACGAGTCTGTGCCGCTTCCCGGGTCAAGCCGGGTGCTACGACAACAAATTCGTCGCCGCCCATGCGAGCCACGTAGTCATATTCACGACAGCTTTCTTTCACTGCTTGTGCAAAGCGTACGAGAACGCGGTTACCTTCAAGATGGCCAAAGCGGTCATTCACCTGCTTGAAGCCGTCCATGTCGGAAACCATAACGGTCAAGGTGGTGCCGTCGCGTTTACAGCGGGCGAGTTCGCGGTCCAGCTGGAGGAACAACGAGCGGGCGTTCGGCAGGCCGGTCAAATAATCGGTGGTGGCGGAACTTTCCGCCTGTTGGAAGCGCAGCGAATTCTCGATTGCCAGTCCAATGCGGGACGCGATCGCTAACAGAATGCGCAGGTGATCGGAGGTGAAAGCATCTTTCTCGGCGTGATAAAGGCTGAGCACGCCAACAATGCTCTCCGGAGCTTGAAGCGGCACGGCGAGGACCGATCTTGCGGGAGTGAACTCGCCCGGGCTGGACGGGTAGCCCGGTTCCATGGCGGGATTGCCGTTAATGATCGGTTTCCTGTTTTCTGCAACCCAACCCGAGACTCCTTTTCCATTTGGTATTCGCAAGCCCGCCATCAAACGGAAATTATCGCCACTAACGTGCTCCGGAACGAGTTCATCATTCCGCAGTACGTAGATGGCAATCGTGCTGTAAGGCACGAGACGTTTGAGCTTGGTGGAAAACACCGAAAGCGTTTCATCGAGACTGAGTGATGCGCCCAAATCCTGCGTGAGTTCAAACAGCGTCTGGACTTCCTGGCGTGCAGCAGCAATCGATGCAAGGAAAGTTGCGCTCTGCCCATCTTTTCCTGATCCGCTTTCCGCCAGACCGGTGGCCGGCGCGAGTCCGCGTTCTACTTTTACTTCGGTGGAAAGCTTCGTCCACGCAATGCGGCCGCTTTGGTTGCCGACTAATTTCTCGATGTCGAGATAACGCTCTTTAAGAATCCCGACGATCTTGGGATCGAAAGACTTGCCTGACTCAGACTCCAGACGTTCCATAACAGTGGCTATGGGCAAGGCGAGCCGGTATTGGCGGTCGGAAGCCAGAGCATCGAGGAAGTCGACGGCGCTGAGAATGCGCGCCCCTAATGGAATCTGCGCACCCTTGAGACCGTATGGGTATCCGGAGCCATCCCACTTTTCGTGATGCGCGCGAACGATGGGCACAACGGCGTATGGGAACTGCACGCGCTCCAGAATCTCGGCGCCCACGATGGGATGAATCTTCATCTTCTCGAATTCTTCCGGGGTGAGCTTGCCTGGCTTCGAAATGATGTTTTCCGGGACGGCAAGTTTTCCAATGTCATGGAGCAGGGCGGCGGCATGGAGCGCCTCCATGTCGTCGGGAGTCAACTGCAAGGCTTTGCCGATTTCAGTGGCATAGACTCGCACGCGCTGCAGGTGATCGTGAGTAGTGTGATCCTTCGCTTCAATCGCCAGCGCCAGAGCTTCAATGGTTCGCAGGTGAAGATTGGACATCTGCTCGACATGGCGTTTTTCGGATTCCAATTTGCCCAGGTACAAGCGATACGAGCGATACACGAGATAAACGGTGGGCAGCACTAGCATGGAGGTTTGCCATGCGAAAAAGCGGTTGAGCCAAGCCATGAGGCCGGCAATTCCGGCTCCCATCAGGTAATAGGGAAATGACCAGAAATAGCACTCTGACCAGACGTTCTTGAGTGGCTTGTTTTCAGTGAGGGCGATAACCGTAGCTATGGGCAGAGTGTTGGCGGCGAAATACGCGGACGCGCCCAACAGGAGCAACAGCGACGGGTGATTAATGGCGGCATGGGATCGGGCCCAGTCATAAGCCAGATATGCTGCCGCAATCGCAAATGCCGATGCACAGATGTTGAAGGCAACTTGCACCGGGCGAGGACGATCCTTGGAGAAGCACTGCACGAGGATCGCGCTGCAGCCCAGCATCAGAGTCTCCGAGAAGCTCAGCTCGATAATTCCCAGCAGGATGAAAAGAAAATTTACCGACATCGTACCGGTAACGCCGGGCAGATTGACTTTGAGACGCGAAGCCAGCAATGCGACAAGCAGGTAGAAAAAGAACTTGATGGAATCGGGACTGGAAGCGTGGACGGCACCATAACTCAGAACAGCGATGCCGGCGGCAATGACCACACCGATGTACACACGGGTGACAATACCCATCTCCCGCCACGATTGTGGTCGACGAGCCATCTGTTTTGCTGACTTGAAACGAGCCTTGGCCGGCCACGGCTCCCAAGTAGGAATACCAGCTAACCTGCCTTTTTCCAATTGCTTACGGCTGATTCGGGAAACTTTGGTAATGGCACGATCCGGCATTCGCAACAGGTATTTGCCCAAGAGCAGGCGCGGGACAAAACTGGCAGAGATAAATCAGTCAGTTAAAGTGCCAGCAGGATGTTCTCGCATTTGCTGAGGAACACGGAAGTAACCTTTCTTGGCCACCATACGCGTGTTACACAAACGTAATTGGGGCATTCGTGTGCCCGAGCCGCTTTGTCGACATGCCCACCAGCTCTACCGACGAGACGCGATTAGTCGATGGGAAGATGGTTATCTTCCGCAGCGAACCGATGCGGAAGTTGATCAACATGGTAGACCGGGTGGCGCGCCATGACGCTGCAGTTCTCGTGTGCGGGGAAACCGGCTCCGGCAAAGAATTAGTCGGGCGTTTAATCCATCAACAATCGTTGCGCTGCGGTAAGCCGTTTGTCGATGTCAACTGCGCCGCCTTTCCCGAGCATCTTGTCGAAAGCGAGTTGTTCGGCTATGAAAAGGGGGCATTCAGCGGAGCCGAAGCAACCAAAAAGGGGCTGTTCGAAATCGCCGATCAAGGCACGTTGTTTCTCGATGAAATCGGCGAACTCGACGGCAAAGTTCAAGCGAAGCTGCTGCGCGTTCTGGATGGCGTGCCGTACTACCGCCTCGGCGGCAATCACAAGGTTCTGGTTAATGTGCGAGTCGTCGCAGCGACTAACCGGAACCTCAAAGAAGAAGTACAGCAAGGAAAGTTCCGCAGCGACTTATATCACCGGCTCGCCCAATTTGAATTGCATGTACCAGCCTTAAGAGAGCGGCCGGCGGACATCTTGCCGATCGCCCACTTCTTTCTGGAGCAATATTGCCCTGGTGCGGCGTTATCTCGGGATGCGGCGGAAGCACTTGAGCAATATCAGTGGCCGGGGAATGTTCGCGAACTCAAGAATGTCCTTCTGCGCGCCACGGTCAGCAGTGAGACTGGCACAGCGGAAATCCGGGCCTCGCATCTGCCAGGGATTATCTTTGGAACGCCGGTGATTTCTCCTGTCCGAGCGGGCACTCCCAACAGCCTTGAAGAAGTCGAAAAGCAGATGATTCTGCAGGCGACCTCGGCGAATGCCGGGAGTCAAGCTCGTGCGGCACAACAGTTGGGGATTTCGGTTCGCACGCTGCGCCGGAAGCTGGAGAAGTACAAAGCTCAGGATTCTATCCAAGGTGAGGCCTTAGGGAAGCTGAGTTCGTATCAGCAACGGTATTTCCGTGTTGCCGTAGAAATGATGGTTACGTTGACCTGCGCCGACCAGCAAATTGAGGCGATGACTGTGGACATCAGTTCCGGTGGTCTGGCACTGCGCTCACCCGTGCCGCTGGCACATGATTCCGTGATTGAAGCTTCCTTCACCTTGCCGGGCTGTTCCGAGAGCATGATTGCCAAAGCGCGACTCGCGTGGATGGCGCAGGACGGACTGGCAGGATTTACGTTCATCGACGTGCATCCGGCTTTCCAGCGCCAGCTTCACCAATGGCTCAACGAAAAAGCGCGAGCGGAGGGTTGGACGCAAACCACCCCTGTCGGTTGATACCTGCCCCTCGTTCAGCCAAAATAGCAATATTCCACTTGAGGATTTCCCAGCCGGCTCATGGCTATGCAGTGGCGCAGTGCGTTGTTCTTCGTTGTCCTCTTCACAACAGCCTTAGCTCGCGCCCAGGCGGATGCTCAAGGAACTCAGCCTGCGACGGATCGGATTCACGGAACGGTTATCAACAGTGTGACCCACGAGCCAGTTGGGCGCGCGCTGGTTTTCTCGACCGATAACCGTTTTGCCATGCTGACGGACAGCGAGGGGCATTTCGAATTCACTTTTCCAGCCGCCAGCTCATCGGCAGAAATCGGAAGCGATGCGAATGGAGAGCGGGTTGGTGGCGCGGTTTTAAGCCGTCCCTACATGTTGATGGCGCGCAAGCCGGGCTTCCTCGAGGACAGCCATACACGCGTCTCGAACCTGGGCCCCGGGGAAAGTGAGATCAGGATTTCGCTGACTCCGGAGGCGCTCATCGTCGGCCGTGTTGTGCTCCCGTCGGCGGATGCATCCGATCGTATCCAGGTGCAGCTTTATCAGCGGCAGGTCCGAGATGGACGGGCGCACTGGGTTCCTGCCGGCAACATGGCTACATCTCGGTCCAACGGGGAGTTTCGCTTCGCCGAGCTTCGAGCCGGCACATACAAGTTGCTTACGCGAGAGCAACTCGATCGTGATCCTTTAACCTTCGATCCTCGCGGACAGCTTTATGGATATCCTCCGGTGTATTTTCCTAATGCGAGCGGCTTTGATGGGGCGGCGGCCATCCCGCTGGCAGCGGGCCAGACTTTTCAAGCGAACATTGTCATTGCCAGACATCCCTATTACCGCGTGAAGATTCCGGTCGCCAATGCGCCAGCCGGGTTTGGGATCAACGTGTTCGTCTACGCTCAGGGCCGCGGCCCCGGATTTTCTCTTGGCTATGACCCAAGCCAGCAAGCAATCACCGGCATGTTGCCGGACGGAACTTACACAGTGGAGGCGGTCAGTTTCGGGGCCGCCCCGGCAAGCGGAACTTCCAACTTAACGGTGAAGGGAGCAGCGGCTGAAGGCGCACCGCTCTCGCTGGTCGCGGATGCTTCCATCCCGGTCAATGTGAAAGAAGAGTTCACGAGCAGCGATGGAGAGGAAGCGAGTTCGGGCAGCCTGACTGTATACAATGGCCCGCCTTCAGGTCATGCTCGCGGTCCTCGAAGTTACCTGAATATTTACCTCGAGCCGGTGGACGATTTCGGCGATCAGCGCGGCGCTTCATCAGGCGCCAGCTTCGGTCTGCAGATCGAGAACGTACAGCCGGGGCGATATTGGCTGCGAATCAATTCCTCTCGCGGATTTGTCAGCTCCGCCAAATACGGAGATGTCGACCTGCTGCATGAGCCGCTGGTTGTGGGGAGCGGTGGATCCAGCACGCCAATCGAGATCACGATGAGGGATGACGGGGCGACGGCTGAAGGCTCGATCCAAGGACTGGCTGCGTCGACCGGCAATGGCACCACGCAACCCGGGGAAGGTTCCCGCGAACCGTCGGCGCATGTTTACTTCATTCCCTTGCCGGACAGTCCCGGAGAATTACGCGAAACCTGGGTCCAGCCCGACGGCAAGTTCAGCGTGCAGCAGGTTCCACCGGGGACTTATCGAGTGCTCGCATTTGATCATCCGCAACAAGATCTCGAGTATCAGAACCCGGAGGCCATGCGACCCTACGAATCGAAGGGACAGGTTGTGCGCCTGGAAGCTGGTCAGAAGGAGCAACTACGGCTGGAACTGATTTCTGGCAGCGAGTGATGCGTTTATGGTGATGCGGCGGATTGTGGTTGTGACGGCCGGGCTGATTTTAGGCCAGCTTTGCCTGCCTGCATTGGGGCAGGCATCGCCCCGACCTGCCGGAATGTTTCGAATTTCCGGAACCCTGGTGAACTCATTGAATGGAGCGCCGATTGCACGCGGCCGCGTGACGTTGCAAGATGCCCGGAATTTGCAGAAGTCCGACTCGTCGATAACGTCTGACGATGGCCACTTTGATTTCACTCAAGTTCCGCCGGGCAAATATGCGCTGAACGGAAGTAAGCGCGGATTCATTACCGGCGGATATGAACAACATGAGCAATACTCAACGGCGATTGTCACAGGAGCGGGCATCGATACGGAACACCTGGTGCTGCGGTTGTCTCCCTTTGCGGTGCTCTCGGGCAAAGTGCTGGATGAAGCCGGAGATCCAGTGCGCCACGGGACGGTAACTCTGTACGTGGAAGATCATGGCGCGGGATTCGGGCGCATTCGCCAGGGGCGTTCGGAGCAGACGGACGATCAAGGCGGTTATGAATTTTCGAATCTGCGACCGGGTACGTTTTTCATCGCGGTAAAGGCGACACCCTGGTACGCGGTTCATCCCGCCTCGTTTGACGAGCACGGCCAGCGCACGACAACGCCATCTGTCGATCAATCGCTGGATGTGGCCTATCCGGTCACCTACTACAAAGACGCCATGGAGCCGGATGAAGCTTCTCCCATTCCGGTGCGCGGCGGCGATCGGTTGGAGGCCGACATCCACCTGAGCCCGGTGCCGGCGCTGCACTTGCTGCTTCACGTGCCCGGGGATGGACAACGCGGCTTTGCGATGCCGGTGCTGCAGAAGCCTTCGTTCGATGGCATGGAATACGTGCCGGTAAATGGAGGCGGAATGGTTTCGCCCGGAGTTTTCGAGATCACCGGAGTTCCAGCAGGCCGCTACACCGTGAACATGCCGGCGAACCCGGGGAGCGGTTCCGCACAAAGCAGCGAAGTCGAAATGGACTTGACAGGAGACGGCGAGGAACTGGATTCGTCGAAGGGTGAACCCACCAGCAGTATCAAAGCAACCGTGAGTATGCTTGGCGACGAGAAGCTGCCCGGATCTTTCACGATTCTGCTGCGCAACAGCAAAATGAGAATCGTGGCCGGCCAGAATGTGAACGAGAAAGGACAGATCGAGTTCGAAGATCTCTCCCCTGGCAAGTACGAGTTTATCGTTCGGGCAGCCGACAAGGCATATTCAGTCCTCCGCATTTCGTCCGCGGGCAAGCAAGTTTCTGGGCACGTGCTGGAGCTCGCGGCGGGATCGTCGTTATCAGTCTCACTCACGGTCGTGGGAAGCGCGATGCGTGTGGAAGGTTTTGCAAAGCGTGGAGACAAGCCTGCGCCGGCGGCGATGGTTGTGCTCGTTCCGAAAGATCCGGAAACAAATCGCGATCTCTTTCGTCGAGACCAAAGCGATCTGGATGGAAGTTTCAATCTGCTGGGAGTGATTCCGGGAGCGTACACGGTTTGTGCGATTCAAGATGGCTGGGACCTGGATTGGGCTAAACCTGCCGTCATCTCTCATTACTGCGAGCATGGGACAAAGGTCGTTGTCAGCGAACATCCGCAAGGGGTTATGCAGTTGTCGACGGCGGTGGAAGTTCAGGCGAAGTGAATAACATGCGCTTCGCCTGAAAAGAAATATGCGGGCACGGCTGTGCAGACGCTAGGGCCGAACGGGTTCAGTTCTAATTTGCCGTGATGGCGCCGAACACGCCGGTGGTATAGCTGTTGCCGCCTGCCGCGTAATACAGGGTATTAACGGGACCAGATTTCACGTTACCATCGCCGAAGTAGATCCCCCAAAGGCCCGGAATCACGATCGTAGTTCCAGTCGAATCTTTCAGGAACCCCTGAAAAGCCCCGGTCGTCGGATTGTAGGCGCCAATCATCCCGCTCGTCGTATTCCCCACCAGCAGCATGTTGCTGAAGAGTCCGAAATTGGCGGGGGCTTGTGCGATGCCCCACGGCTCACTAAACGACCCGTGGGCCAGGCGCTGCCGCAGATTTCCGTTGCTATCGAAGGAATCTACGTAGCCTCCCGATGTGCCGTTGAAGAAGGTTACCCAGATTTTCGCGGCGACGGCCTGGATGCCATAAGGTTTGTACGAGGAAGGTATCTTCGGATCGGAAAACGTCCCCGGCAATGTCAGGGGAGTGAACGAGGTCGCGTCATAAACTTCCACGCCCCCGTTGAAATTGCTGGCATAGTAGGCGGGCGCTTTCGTTGCTGCGTTCGTGGCTACGGTCAAGCCAAAAAATGATGCACCTGAAGCGGAGCGGTTCACCTTAATAGTCGTGGTGCTGACGTGGCAGGAGTAGCATCCCGTCCCCCCAGGGCCCGGTTTGTCCCCGGCGTTCCAATTCGAGATAGTCCCGTCCAGAGTGGCAAAGGTAAAGTTGTTGACCCCCGGCCCTGGCCCTGCAGTGCCGTTGTAGGCTGTTCCCGTTGGGCTGCCGGTACCGCTACCATTCGCGGTCGGAATAGTAATCACCAGCGGGGCGAGCGAGTGAATTCCGGTCTTGTTAGCGTAATACAATGTCGTGAAGCCGGTGGCGTTGTCCGACACCCACCACTCATTTTCAGACAGAGTCGACTTCGCCGGGCGTGACAGACCCCACGGATTCACCAAGTACGAATCTTGAGTATTGGTGACAATAGGAGTTACCGTGTAGCTGTTAGTTTGAGCCCCAGCCCCCAAGCACATTAATAACGCCAATACTACCGAATAAACGACTTTCATAGTTCGCCCCCGGGACAGAGTAGCCAAGAAACCGTGCGCCTTTCAATACAACAATGCGTAATGCAGCAGATCGTTTGCATGCTGAGAAAATCAACCCGGTGATTTTTTCCCTGTGATCAAAGTAACGCTACCAGCCAGCTCGGCGCCGGCGCATCAAGCCGGAATGCAGTAGGACAGTTTGGATTGCCTTATTCCGCTGAAATGTCACAAAGTACCCTATCTGGAATCGCTCGCGTGAAAAAGCCCGTCGTCAATTTGTCAGCGTCTGTGCGGCAGCGGCTGTTGAACCTGGCGACGGAACGCAAGGAAACACCGTTCGAATTCGAAGAGCAGCGCAACCTATTTTCTGAGTGAAGGATTGTCGCAGCAAAAGTTTCCGATTTGAGCGGTTACGCTCGGCCACCGATTGACCGAAGTCGCGGTAACCGTCAAAAGGTTTTTCGTAGACCGATTCGCACCTGAAACGGTTCGACGGGATGAAAAACGTCGGTGAATGCCGACGCAGCTGTAGGCGTTATTCGGGATTCATAGGCATAGTCGATGTCGTGATCTCGGCGGTTGAGTATGTTCAGAAATTCTGCTGACACCCGCCATGTTTCGCCCAGCTGATAACCGACTTCGGCGTTAAGTAACGCGGTCGCGTTTGAGCGATAGATTGCATCGGAAGTCAGATCGCGTGGTCCGAAGTAGCGCAGGCGCAAACTTGCCGTAAAGTGTTTGAGATCGTGCATGGTGGCTCCCGATGCAACGACCCATGCAACCGCTTCTGGTACCCACTTGCCGCCCGGACTGCCGGGTGCCGCATCGCCATCGTCGATTGAGGCAAAAAGGGCGCGGGAGTCCGCGATGTCAAAATCGAATGCCCAATGTTCCAATGGCGTGTAGTAGTTCGCCCATTCGATGCCATAGCGATTGCTTGGCTGTTGCGAGGGGACCGTGCCTCCAGTGTCTCCGGATTGTTGCAGTTCGGAAGCGCTATGGAGATACCACAACGAAATGGTGCTTTGCAGATGCGGGATGACCAGAGTGCGGACGCCGACTTCCACACCTTTGGTTGGAATCAGAAGCGGAATTTTCGTGGCAGGGGTATTTGGGTAAGGATTCTCAGCCGAAACGGGTTCCACTGTTTGCGTCGCGCCACGCGCGTCATTGCTATGGAACCCGAATCCACCTTGCACATAGAACTCGGTGTTGGACCACGGGCCGAAAATCGCGCTCAATTTTGGGCTGGGCAGAAACTTGCTTGCTGTGCCGGAATTGGCCGCCGTCACCAGGCTGGTCACGTCAACGTTTCCCACGTCGCCGCGCAGAGCGACGTCCGTGCGAAATTTGTCCGCCCACTGGATTCGGTTTTCCAGATAGAAGCCTACTTGGGTGTCCATGAAGCGATCGGCTTGGGTCGTTGCCGGCAGGGTGGTGCCGGTGTCGGAGTCAGTTTTGTCAACGCGCATGCGATCTTCAGTCTGAAAAAGGCCGTTCTGTACCCAGTCATTTCGGATCTGCAGACCGAACGTACTTTCCACTTTGCGACCAAACCATTCGCCGAAGATCGTGTGCCGCGCATCCAGTCCAGCTACCCAACGCTTGTCTTGCTGCTCGAACTGATCGCCGCGAACCGGGTCGGTCAGGAAGTAAGTGAAATCAGAAAACAGATCGAGAAAGTAATAAAATCCGTAGGCCATCACTTGCGTCGCAGAATTTGCGCCTCGGCGGTGCCATTCGGCCTGCAAGCTGTAACGCTGGGAATTCCCGCCGTCCGTTGGGTTCAGTGTGCCGTAGAAACCGACCAGAGGCACTCCGTTATCCGCGATTTGATCGCTCGAGTGCCATGTTCCGTGGTAACCGCGGGCTGTGATGCTAAAGCCGTTCGCATCTCCTCCGCGGCTATAGCTGAGAAGACCGTTGAACTTGTAGTAGTTGTCTGGATGCGTCCACGGGCCATCATCGTGATAGGCTTCGCCGCCATAGAGCAAATTGCCCGAACCGAGCTTTTGCCACCTGCCGAAAACGAACCGACCAAAGCCCTCGGAGGCACCTTCCACCTTGAAGAAGTTCTCAGGTAGCGTCTTGAAAAATTCCAGATGGGCATTCCCAGCCGAGCCATAGTTACCGACATCAGCGGAATACGGACCTTTCTGGAAATCTACACGCTCCACAAGTTCCGGGATGACGGTGTTCATGTCCGCGTATCCCTCACCGTGCGCGTGCGACGAGAGATTCAGTGGCATGCCATCAAGGAAAATGGCGAAATCAGTACCGTGGTCGAGATTAAAGCCGCGAAGAAAATATTGATTGGCCTTACCGCCACCAGCGTGTTGTGTGATGATGACGCCGGGGACCCTCTCCAAAATTTCCCCAGAACGTAAAATAGGGCGATCTTGGATTTCTGTTGCGCCCACGGTTCCTTGGGTGGCGGACTCGGCAATTCCGATCAGGCTATCCGCCCTGCTCTGAACACTTACAGTGGTGTTCTCGGACCTGACAGCTAGCGTGATGCGCAGCGGAGTCACTGCTTCGGTATTCCCTATGGCGATAGGAATTCCGTTGGTTTCAAAACCGGGACTCGAGACCAAGAGCCGATAGGCTCCTGGAGAGAGTCCGGAAATACTGAAGGAGCCGTTCGCGTCTGACTGTATGTTTGTCCGCACGGCACCGTTCGCACTTCGAACCTGCAGGGTAGCCCCCGGAATCACTGCACCAGATGCGTCCACCACTGTTCCTGATAGCTGGGTCGAAGACGCCCTCTCACTTCGGCCCCGAGTGCCGACATCCTGCGCCATGAGTGCTGCAGGCAGAATCACCAACACCGAAATGGCGAGAAGTAATTTACGCATCTTTCGCTTCCCGGAGCGGAAAAGGCCAAGGCAGCCGCAACGGACTTGCAGCAGAGGGTCTCCTCGCCCGTGAATGGCGCACTTGAATTGTTGCCGCACGAAAACGGCGGCGAGGTTTCTCGTCAGTGAACCTCTTGCCGTGACCGATCGTGTTATCGAAGTTGTTTCTTCCCGAGTGATTCAGAATATGAATCTGCCTCCCACTTGAACGAGTCTCGGTGAATCGGCGTTCACAATCTCTCCGAAACCCTCGCTGCTGATGTTGCCGTTCACGGCCGCCGCTCCGAAGAATTGAGCGTGATTAAAACTGTTAAAGGTTTCCAGCCGGAACTGCAGGGCTTTCGACTCTGTGATCGGTATGTCTTTTTGAAGAGCGGTATCGAAGTTATTCAGCCCAGGTCCGTAGAAGAAGCGTCGCCGCGCATTTCCCAGCTGCCCGAGATATGGACTCACGTTTGACGGCAATAACGATCTGTTGAATGCCGGCTTTCCGTTTCGCGGGTTGGTGTTGACCTCGAGATGTCCTGGTATGTAATACGGCGTATCCACTCCGTCGTTGTTGATCCCGTTTGGCATGCTTCCTAACAAAGAGCTGTCGGTATTGTTATAGAGCGTAACCGGCAGACCGGTTGAAAATCTTGTTATTCCCGAGATGGACCACCCTATGGTCCATCTATTCTGGGCATGGGACAGGGCCTGAACAGGAAGCTGATAACGGTAGCTCACGACGAAGTTGTGACGTAAATCGAAGGCCGAAAGCGCTCTTGTCAGGTTCGCTCCCATCGGATAGACGGGCTCGGAGAGACTCGAGGAGTCGTCAAGGGACTTGCCGTAGGTGTATCCGGCCATGACTTCAAACGCCGTTCCGCTGTGACGCAACGAAACCTCGAACGCGTTGTAGTTGGAAGAGCCAACGGTTTTCTGGTAGGTGATTCCGTCGAACGAAGAATTGAATGGTCGACGCACCTGTACTGTCGTTCCGTCCGCTTTCGTGAAGAGTCCGCCCTCGCCGAAAGGCCCGCAGGTTGGTGTACCCGGCATTACCTGGGAAGGTTGGCTGACGCTCAAACACAAGGCCGCATTACCCGGATCGGCCGACGTCAGCACCAGCAGGTGATGCGATTGCGATCCGACGTAGCTCAATCGCAAGAACGTGGATCGTGGGAACTCGCGCTCCACCGACACATTGTAGGTTTCTGAATATGGGGATACGTTGCGGTAATAGAAAGCCGGATCGCCCGTGATCGGCGAGTATTTCGACCAATCCACGATGCTGTTGGGATGAGTTGGGGATGCGCCGAATTTCGGCACCGGAGACGGGAATGGCTGTCCATTCGTTAGTCCGGTGGTAGCCGAGACGAACGGTTCCTCGAAAAGCGGGTGGCCGCCGGTGCTGTCGTAGTCATATCCATAGGGCGCGCAGGCGCTCATGATGCCTGCCGAGAGGCCTTCGAATGCGGTATGAAAGAGGCCTCCACCAGCGTGGATGCTGCTCTTTCCGGAACCACCAAAAATCACGCCGAGCAGCCCCTCGCCAAACCTGGGGGAATAAGCCAGCCCGAGGCGGGGAGCGAAATCCGTCCATCGCGTAGGAGCCAGAGTATCCGGGATCCCGCGGTCGCCGGGAAAGACCATGCCCTGTGGAGCACCGGGATACACTGCTGATTTTTGTCCGAGTACGAACGTCTGCAACTGGTTGTATTTTTCACGCCACGGCGGCAGAACATCCCACCGCAGACCGTAATTTAACGTCAGATTGGAACGCAGCCGCCAGCTGTCTTGTCCGAAAATGCCGACGTACTTGTTTCGGATGTAAAAGGGACTCGCGTCGCCCTGCTCATAGGTACTGGCGATGCCTAACAAATAGTCGGCAAAGTCCGAACCCGTTTCGGTGCCCTGAAAGACGAACGAACCATTGTTAATTGAATTGGAATTGATGTTTACCTGATCGATGTGGAAACTCGCACCGATCTTCACGGTGTGAGCGCCTAACACCCGCGTGAAGTTGTCGCTCCATTGCAGCGTATTGTTCACTTGGCGTTCACCCGTAACATCGACTCCAATCGTAAAGTCGTTGAAGGAGACATTCTCAACCCCCTCGATGCTTTTATTGAGTGGAACGATCCCCAGAGTGCCTCCACCTTCTACAAACCCTTGAGAGGCCAATGACGGACCGACCCCGCCCACTGGCTGCCCGATCAGGTTGGCGTAGCGCATGTAGCTGAAATGCACTTCGTTAATCGTGCTCGCGCCATAGGATCGCGTGAGACCCAGACTGATCAACTGGGTGCGACCGTCGGACATCGCATTGAAGCCCGGCACGTTTGCGCCACCTTGTCCGGTTGGATAAGGATTGTTCAGGCGATATTGATCCAAGAAGTAGTAGGCCGAGACATCTCCCCAGAAAGTGTGCGCGTCGATGCGAGCTGCTGCCTTTTCGTCATTGAGTGTTTCGTTCTCAGAGGAGTTGGAGAATTGATTAAGTCCAACGTTCGGTTGGGGAACATATTGCATGAGGTTCTTCGCCGGGACGGACCATACGGATGTGGGTACGCGACCGTCAGGGAAAACGCATTGACTGTTGCTTGAGCAAGCTGGACCTGCGTTGGAAGCAAGAAAGTAGTAGGGCTCACCCGCTTGCACGCTGTAGCCGAGCTTATGGGCAAGTTGAGTTGCCCAATAGGCGGAACTCACGGTGCGGGTGAGTTGATTTGCCAGATCGAGTAGGTTGCCATTGCGATCTTCCATGCTTGGCACGAAGATGTTTCCTGTCTCTTGTCCCTGCGTCATCCGGGTTCCCTGATAGTCGAGGAAGAAGAAAGCCTCGTTGCTGCGGATCGGGCCCCCGACCGCCCCGCCGTACTGGTTGCGGTCGTAAACCGCGCGGTCGCGGGCAAAGTAGTTACGCGCATCGAGGCCGGTGTTGCGCAGGAATTCGAACAGACTGCCGTGAATCGCAGTGCCACCCGACTTGGTCGTCACCTGCACCTGCCCGCCGCTGAAGTTGCCGTACTCCGCGTCAAAGTTGTTGGTCAGAACCCGGAGGTTATCTATTGAATCGAGGGTAGGAACAACGGCTGTTCCATTGTTGAAATCCTCCTCAACGATACTGCCGTTAACAAAAAATCCGTTCGCAGTCTCCCGCTGGCCGCTCACCGACAAGTTGCCAGCGTCCAGGTCACCGGATGGAGGCGTATTTGTGCAGCCCGACATGACAACCGCATTCGGCTGAGCGGAACTTGCCGGAATTACGCCGGGTTGAGTTGCTAGCAGGTCGGTAAAACTGCGGCCGTTCAAGGGCACGCTGCTCATCTTGTTAGCCGAGAGTGATTCTCCGACCTGTGTGTTGGAGAGATCGATCGCAGGAGCGTCAGCGGAGACTTCGACGACCGTGCCCGCTGAATCGACAGTCAAGACTGCATCCAGCCTGAAGGTAGTTCCATCCGAGACTTGGAGAGGGCCTCGCTGAAATACTTTGAATCCGGTACTCGTGATTTGGACCTCATAGCGTCCGGAAGTGACCGAAAAAGTGTAGGTTCCTGCCGCGTCCGAGACAGAATTATGATTCTCGCCCGTGACAAGATCCTTCAGGACGATCGTGGCTCCAGGAATGGCAGCACCGGTCGGGTCGGCGACCGTGCCCGAAATGGATGAAGAATCGTTAGCCCAGGCGGCTGACGACGCCAGGATGAGCGCGATCAAGACGAGAGCTGTGTGAGTCCTCGAGGATGACGCATTGAATGGGCAGAAGCGGGAACCTCTATGAATTTGGAGTCGGTCGGTATGGGGCTGCATGAATTGGATTCCGTCCAGAGCATTATGAAATTGAAATTCATTTTCATAATGCCCGAACCTGAATCCATATGCTGTGATTCAAATCACACCCCACATTGCCGAGGAGCATGACCGGAGTGAGGTGACGCGCTTTCGGATATCTTGGGATTCGACCCCGAAAAAGGAGTTTCATCGCCGCTTGCGAACGTTACTGCCCACGTCGAATCTGCACTCATGCCGTCGTAGTCCTCCGTGAGCGAAATAAGACGGGACGAGGCATTCAAGTCATCGTCGCTGAGCAAGATGTTTTGAAATTCTGGCGGAGGGTTTCGCAGCAATCCCTGGCGGGCCAACTGAGAGCTGTTGATGTAAAACTGAACCACATCGGACAACTGTAGTTTGCTGCCATTGTGGGAATATGGACTCGGTCCAAGTCCCTCGGCACCGATGTTTTGCACTGGGCGGTTGTGTTGGCTAACCCTTGATCCAGCGAACAGTCTTTCGCTGTTGCGCACACCACGGATTTAAGTGCCGCTTGCGGGGGCGCTCTCCGCGAGATGGTAGGGTGTCAGAGAGATCGAGAATGTAGTGGAGATTAGATGTCAATCTTCTTTGTCCATCTGCTCAGAAAGATAGTTGGCAATTCCCATTTCCTTCGCAGAGTGCAGTTGCGCTTCCAAGAAGAGAACATGATTCTCTTCGTCCTTTATCATTTTCTCAAAGAGTTCGCGAGAACCATTGTCGCCAGCTTCCTGGCAAATGCGAATCGCCGCGTTGTATTTTTTCACGGCATCGAGTTCGTCCTGATGATCGATCTGCAGCTGGGACTCGACATCTTTCCCGGGATTCGGCTTGATCCCGACTTCAACCTCAGGGGTGCCGTCCAGAAAAATGATCCGTTCAATCAGTCCTTCAGCATGATGCATCTCTTCAATGGCCCGCCTTTTCGTGAGGGCTCCCAGGCGCTTGTATCCCCAGTTTTCACACATCTCAGCCTGGACCATGTACTGTACGATTGCCGTTAACTCATCCAGCAATGCATCATTCAATTCTTTGAGTACCTTCGCGTTCCCGCGCATTTGGGTTCTCCTCGTCTGCTAGTAAAGTGGGAACAGAAAGTCTACCAAACAAAAATGTCGGTACAGAACCTTTGCCGATACCGCCAGTCCCGCAGATGAACTGTTGTATTTAACGCGGAATTTGGTGCCGTTAGTTGCGACTCTTCCAACGGATTGTCAGCAATCCGAACAAGAGCGTGATCAAGGTCGCCGTGACAATAAGACTGATCACTGCGAGGGTTCGCATGGCAAGGTTTCGGTCCAGCAAACTATCTGACCCCGAGACAAACTACCATTCGCTGCAGTCCAGACTGCATGGCGGAGGGAGAGGGATTCGGTTCGCCTACCCGTATTGATATTTCATAACTTACAGATTTCACGTTCTGCTAAATCCGCCAGAATCGCACGAATCGCTGAACTGAGGTACACGGCGGGTACACAGATTGCTCAAGGAGTTATCTTCGACGCTTGTTTGATGGCAGGCATGATCTTGTCAATGCGAGCGAGCAACGTCTCCGCTGCATCATTGATCCTCCCCGATCCTGCCATGCTGAGAGTGTGCTCAACAAAAAATTCCTGCTGCTGAGAACTTGGACACTCACCAGCAGTGAGTTTATGAAGATCGCTACAGATACATAGGACGCTGAACCCTTTGGCGGTTCGGCCCATCACAAATCCGGCCAACCGGAGTGCAGCAGGACAGTTTGCACTGCTTTATTCCGTTGAAATGTCACAAAGTTGTAAAAAAGACCCGCCGAATCAATCGGTCCTGACAAAGAAAAGGACGTGATTGAGATATTAGAAAATATTTCTCGAACAAAATGGGTCTTGGTTTCAAAGGGGACGAAGAGGTTTGAGATTGAAGGTTCCAAGGTCAGCCAGGGCGGGCGGATGTGATCTGGGCCGCGTACCCTCTTTAACGCGTTCGTCAGAGCGGGTGCGTTTCTCGGCATGGCTGAAGCCATGCCCTTCCAGGAAGAAAGAGCATTGTGCCAATCCCCACCTCACAGGTGGGGACTGGCGACACGATTCGAGATTGCGAAACGTTATTAGCTGGCGCGGCGCATGGGTTTGTCGCTTTTGGCGAAGTCTGCGCCGGCCTCGCCGGTGGAAGAAACATCCTCGGCGCCGGTGCGCTCGAGAATTTCTTTCGCTTTCTTGGCCCAGTTGGAATCATCGCAATGAACTGAAAGCAGAATGCCACCTTGCTTCACCCGGCCTTCATAGCGTTTGGCCTCGTATTCAGGGATGCCCATTCCAACCAGGGCTCCGGTAATCCCACCTACGGTGCCGCCGACGCCTGCACCGGCCAGGGCCGCCATGATGGGACCGGCGGCAATGAACGGGCCTAGTCCGGGAATTGCAAGAGCCCCAATGCCGACCAACCATCCCAGACCTCCACCCACAAGAGCGCCGGTACCAGCTCCCGTCATTGCACCTTCCGGTGCCTTGGTGTTTTTTTCGTGAGCGAAATCTTTCGTGCCTTCATTTTCCGGCAACAAAACAGAAATATCCGTTGCGCGGAAGCCCGCGTCTCTTAGTGCGTCTACTGCGTTTTCTGCGTCGCTGCGCAGTGTATAAATTCCGAACGCTGCCGTATTTTTTCCAGCCATAGTCAGCTCCTGATCAATTTAAATTTTTCGTGCGTTATTTCTGGGCGACCTCAAGCTCATTCTTGACCTTGTCGGCGCCTGCGATTTGTGCGGCTTTCGCTTCGACCGCCTGCTTCTCTTCGTCGGAACGAACGGGGCCCTTCAGAGTTACGGTCCCGTTCTGCACAATGACCTTCACGTTGTGTGCATAGGTTGAGAGGGACCCATCCTTGGTGAGCGCTCGTCGGATCTGCTGCGTCAGTTGACGATCCGATGAGGCTTCCTTTTGCTGGTCGGCCGTAGGCGCCGAGGCATTTCGATCTCGTTCGTTGACCTTGGTGTTGTCCGGTTGAGCCTGGCTCGGGCTCGTATCTTGTGCCCACAGAAATCCAGAGCAGATCAGCCCGGATGCTAGCAATAGCTTGAAATGCTTTTTCACGATCACCTCTTTATTTGATCCAGTTATTTTGCAGTGGCTAGCGAGATTACACCACCGCTCTTGCGCTTGAATCCGAAGCTTAACGGATAGAGGCGTTGGGGGCGATACTCAGAAACGTCCAAAGTGGCACGGAGATTGCCCCAGATTGAGAGCACAAGGGGGGTAGTTTTTACTCAGGGAGAAGTAGGACAATTACGGGGAGTAATTCAAAGAAATGGCGGAGAGTGAGGGATTCGAACCCCCGATACCCTTCCGGGTATGCCGGTTTTCAAGACCGGTGCCATCAACCACTCGGCCAACTCTCCGCAAGGCTTCAGCTTAGTTTATCAGTCGAGCCCGAGATCAGAACCTAAGGTGTCCTCCGGTTGTTTCCAGCGCCTTCGGCGGGTTTTAGGGCCAACCGGGGCTTGATGCGCACAATCCAACCGCAGTCACAGTCGTCAACTTTCATGCCACATGGAGGAAATCATGACGAAGTTCTTGGGGTTTGCCGTGTTGTTTGCCGCCTTGGCTTTGCCGGCATTCGGCCAGTACCGTTCGAATCAGCTCTCTCCGCAGGACCAGCAGCAGTTCGACAAGTACTATCAAAAATGGGTGGACGATACGCGCAGGAATGATCGCGACGATATCCGCAAAGACGAGGGGCATATGCAGGACATCATGCGGCATTACGACATTCCGGCAGATGTACCGTATGACCGGGTTGCCTCGAGTGGGGCATACGGCGGCGGTTACGGAGACCGCGATCGTGATCGCGGATATTACGGGAACGGCAATGCTAACTGGCAGGGACGGCTCTCGCCTTCGGACCAGCAGTCATTCGACAATGCGTACTCGAAGTGGATGAAAGATCAGCGCAGCGATCGCGATGACATTCCGAAAGACGAGCGGAAAATGCGTGACATCATGTCCCGCTACAACATTCCGCAGGATGTTCCGTTTGATGCTGTGGCGTCACAAGGACAAGGACGCAGGTATTAGAACGTGGTCTGGTCCCACCCTTCGGGGTGGGGCAGCCCTCTATCTTTTCCCAGGTTTTACGGGTCGCGATACTCCGCGCATGCCCTCGATGGCGATGGGACCAGCCCCGAAAAATATCAATGCGAATGCGATGGTCGCGAGCGTCAGCGGAAACTCGTAGCCGCCTTTGCCAAACATTCCATTCTTCCAGTGTGTTTTCCAGATCGCCACGGCCATATCTATCAGCACCAGAATTGAAACGTAGCGCGTGAGCAGGCCGAGGATAAGAAGAATTCCGCCGAAGAATTCGGTGAAAGCTGAAGGATAAGCAAGCCAACCGGGAAGTCCGAGACTGCTGACGCGATGCACGTGCTGCGCGAGTCCGCCGTGAAATACCTTGCTGTAACCATGGGCAATCATGATGGCGCCAAGCACGAGGCGGAGAGCGAGCAAGCCGAGCGGTTGCAAACGATCAAGGAAGCGCAAGGGAAGACCTCTCACCGAGATTAGCGCAAGCGAGGAAATTGCAGAAGTAAGAAGGAAGATTGCAGAAGTAAAGAGATTGCAGAGGTAATAAAACCGCTTGCAGGAGAGCGTAGTCTTGCGGCACTCCGATTGAAGATTTCTGCCTTCTAGCTTCTGAAATCTGACTTCTGCATTCTGCAATCTGACTTCTCGCATCCCGGGCTGTCCTGAAATCTCCGGATTTCTTGGGTTTTTCTGCTCGTGCTACCACCTTCGTACCGTCTCTACTACTTTGGTTACGCGTGCTATCGGGTAGTTCGAACCTGCCTCGTAAACACTACCAGTAATGGTGGTAGGCGCTGTCGTAGACGCTAGTTCTAGAGTTGTTATGCGACTGGACTTCTGCCGGTTTCCAAGAAACAGGTATAAAACACGGCAAAACCGGGAATTTTGCCTTGACCTCGGCCTCTGCGGGGTTGATATATGCTCGGGACACCTGAATGGGCTCGAAAGCAATTTATTCGGGCAAATTCTCTCCCAACTGACCCTGCGGAACGGTAGGCGCGGGGAAATCAAATTCTGTGGAAAGGGAAGAACTATGGCCGACTCGCGTGAAGTTATGAACATTCGCCAGGCTTCGCAGTACCTGGGAGTGAGTCCGGACACGCTTTACAAGTACGTCGGGGAGCAGAAAATCCCGGCCTTCAAACTGGGCAACCGCTGGCGCTTCAAGAAATCCAGGCTCGACCAGTGGATGGAAGAGAAATCGACCCAGATGGAGGCGAAAAGCAAGAAAAAGAGCAAGGCGGCAGCAAGCGCCGCCGGATCGCCGTAAGGCGAAGACATAGCCGGCAAGAACCGGCGTAAAAGGCGGGCACATGTTTGGATTCCGGGCAAGGTCAATTGTTGGTCTGGATGTGGGCTCTTCGAGCATCAAGGCGGTCGAGCTGAAGAAAGGCCGCGACGGGTTGGAGGTTGCACACCTCGGCCTGGAACCACTGGCTCCAGATATTGTCGTGGACTCGATGATTGTCGACTCGGGCACGGTCTCGAGCGCGATCGCGAAGTTGTTCAACGAAAATCAGATCAAGACCCGCGCCGTGGCCACCGCGGTGAGCGGCCACTCGGTCATCGTGAAAAAGATCTCGCTGCCTTCGATGAGCGATCAGGAATTGGCCGAGACGATCGAGAAAGAAGCCGCGCAGCACATCCCATTTGACCTGGCGGACGTAAACCTCGACTACCAGATTCTTTCCGAAGACGCCGGCAGTCCGCAGATGGACGTGCTGCTCGTCGCCGTCAAAAAGGACAAGATTCTCAACTACACCAACGTACTCTCGATGGCAGGGAAAGCCCCGGCTATCGTGGACATTGATGCGCTGGCATTGCAGAACTGCTACGAGTACAACTACCAGCCCGCACCCGGACAGGTGGTGGCGCTCTTGAACCTCGGCGCCAGCGTCATGAACATCAACATCGTGAAAGGCACGACGCCGTTGTTTCCGCGCGACGTCAGCGTTGGCGGACATCAATACACCGACTCGTTGCAGAAAGAACTGGATTTGAATTTCGACGATGCGGAAAAGCTGAAGCTGGGCGAGAAGGTGGGCACGGTCAGCGAGGACGCGAAGACGCCGATCCTGCAGCAGGTGACCGAAATCATCGTGCTGGAAATTCAGAAGACCTTCGATTTCTTCCGCGCCAGCGCAGCGGGAGAACACATCGAGAAAATTTACCTGGCGGGCGGGTCATCGAAAGTGCCTGGTTTGATCGAGGCCCTGCGTCAGGAGTTTTCGTTGCCGGTCGAGATCTTCAACCCGTTCCAGAGAATTGCGCCACCGGCGGAAGGTCCGGGAGCGGAGTTGATCGAGAGAAATGCCGGACAGTTGGCAGTAGCCGTAGGTTTGGCATTGAGGAGCTTTGAAAACTTATGATCCGAATAAATCTGTTGGGAGCTCCGAAACCGAAGAACAAACGCAGCGCCGTTCCCGCAGTTACGTTTGAAATGGGAATGGGCGAGCCTGGTTCTCCAAAGCTCAAAATCGTGATCGTAGTGCTGCTGGCGGCCTCGTTGAACGGGCTGTACTGGTATCGCATGGATCGGCAGACCCAGACGATCGCCAAGAAAATGCAGCAGGCGGAGCAAAAGAACCGCGAACTGGCGGACGTGAAGGCGCGATACATGGAGCGCCAGCGTGAAGCCGATAACTACAAGCGTCGCGTCGATGTGATCGACCAGTTGCGCGCGAACCAATCCGGTCCTGTCGAACTGCTGAACACCATGGGTGACACGGTGAACAACACCGAGGCGGTGTGGCTGAGCAGCATGAAAGACAACGGACCGAGTGTGGACCTGGAAGGCACGGCCCTGAGCGCCGACGCGGTGGCGTCGCTGATCACGAACCTGCAGAAGTCAGGGCACTTCAAGAACATCGAGATCAAAGAGACGTATCAGGACGAACAGGTCAAAGACATGCAGGCATTTCAATTCACTCTGACCTGCGAAAAAGGAAAGTCCTAGGGGCGAGAGAGTATGGAAAAGCTGAGCGAAATGCCGAGTCTGAAGCAGTGGGCAGCCCTGGTACTCGGGGCGTTGCTGGTGACGGTGGGCCTGTACTTCACGGTATTCAAGTCCAAGCAGGATGCGAATGCCAAGTCGCAGGCGAGCCTCGACAGCAAGCTGCGTGAGAATGCCGAACTCGAGTCTTATCGGCCAAAACTGAAAGACATGGAGCGGCAAGTTGCGAACTTGAAGCAGCAGCTCGACATCGAGCGCCGCATTGTGCCGGATGAGAAGGAAATTGACAACTTCATCAAGATGCTCGATGCGGAAGCGGTGAAGACGGGCATCGAGATCCGGCGCTACACGGCGAAGCCGGCAAACACTCGCGAATACTACACCGAGGTTCCGTTCGACATCGAGTTGGATGGACCGTATTTCTCGATGCTCAGCTTCTTCGATCACGTCGGCAAGCTGGAGCGCATCGTCAACATCTCCAATGTCCTGATCGCCAGCACGAAGAAGGCGGCCGATGCGAAGGTGAAGCACACCTATCAATACGCTGCCAACGAGAGCGTTGTTGCGACTTGCCAGGCGACGACGTTTTTCTCGCACGATACAGCGCCACCCGCGAACGTGCCCGGCAAAGTTAGGGGAGGCTTATGAAGCTGACAACCGGAATCTTGTCACTGGGATTGATGCTGGGATCTGCCTGGGCGCAGAACCCGGATGTCATCCAGAACACCCGAGACACGCTGCAGAACGTAGAGAAGAAGCAGACGATTGATCAGAATTACGCGTTAAGCGCAGCGGGACAGACCACGGCGGCGACCTCTAATCAGGCCTCATCGAGCGCGAAGCCGACGCCGAGCAAGCCCGCGACCGCAGCGCCGGCTGCAGCCCAGAAGTCCGCAGCTTCGCCGTCAGCGAAACCCGCGGCGAGCCCAAGCTCCAGCGCGGCGAAACCTGCGGCTTCGGACAAGAAACCGGCAGCGGCGCCAGTCAGCAAGCCGGCGGTGAATGCCTCAGCGGCGCAGGTGAAACCGGCAGCGAAGAAAGGCACGAAAAAGGAAGCCAAAAAGGCCGAGCCCAAAACTGTAGTTGCGGTGAGCAAGCCCGAGGCGCCCAAACAACCGGTTGCGGTGGAAGACAAGAAGGTTGCCGAAGATTCGAAGAAGAAAGAGCCGCGGGAGTACAGCGCGGCCGGACGGCGCGATCCGTTCGTGAGCCCGGTTGTGAACCACGTGGCAGTCGGCTCGGGTTGCAGCAGCGGGAAACGCTGTCTGGCTGTCGATCAAATTGCGCTCACGGGAATTGTGAAGTCTGAGACGGGGATGATTGCAGTCGTCGTGAACAGCATGAACAAAGCTTATTTCCTGCGGGAAAACGATCCGGTGTTCAACGGATACGTGGTGAAGATTACGGGTGATTCCATCATTTTCAATCAGACCGTAGAGGACAAGCTGGGCAAGCCGTTTACGCGCGAAGTTACAAAGAAGATCGCTACCCCGGCGGTTTAACGGGTAGGTGCGGACTGTGATGGTCCGTAGAAACGCACTTGGATGAGAGGAGATCACGAGGCTGAGCAGAGTGCAGGGCCCCGTGGGGAGAAGGGAAATGCGAAAGCAACTGCTGGTTGTTTTGCTACCGCTGCTGGTCATGATTGCAGGGGCTGAAACCCCGAGTACGACCACAGCCGCTACCGATCACACCACCCTGCAACGGGTACAGGTGATGCGCGGGGACGACGGAATCAGCGTGGAAATGACAGGCCATGGGGTGATGTCGCCCAAGGTCAGCACACTGGATTCGCCGGCCCGTGTCCTGGTAACTCTGCCCAACACTGTGGCAGCCACCTCACGCAATCATCTGAGCGTGGGCAGCGATGGTGTGAAGGGTGTCCGCATTGGCACCGACGGGCAGACTCCTCCGACCACCAGTGTCGTGATCGATCTGCTCACGGCCTGCGCTTACAACGTGAATACGAGCGCGGACGGCAGGGTCATTGTGAAGCTGCATCCGACCGCTGCCAAGCCGGTGCAGAAGAGTGTGGCGGCTCCGCAGGCTTCAAAAGCCCCCACTTCCATTCACCGTACGGCATTGCTGCCGGTCTCGAGCAAATCGACGGCCACGGTAAGCGCGGCGGCTGCAGAGCCAGAAGCGAAGCAGGAGCAGCCGGAATCTTCTCCAAAGGATTTCGTGCTGGTCGAGCCAACTTTCAAGTCGAAGTCGGCGACTGGCGAAACGGAAGCTGCTGCCATCGAACCTCCCGCAAGAGTGGTCGATGCGGCGTCAAAGTTTGTGGATCGGCCGGAGGTGAACGTACTGCCGACGCCGAGTGCAGCGCCGCAGAATTCACAGGCGCCCTCCACTACGTCAGGGATTCAGCCGGCGGTGAATCTGGCGGCTGAGCAGAAGGCGCAGGCCGCAATGCAGGCCTCTGCAGCGCAGCCGAAATACACGGGGGAACCGATCTCGGTCAACCTGAAGGATGTTGACCTGAAAGATTTCTTCCGTCTCATTCACGAAATCAGCGGATTAAATGTGGTGCTCGATCCGAACGTGAAGGGAACGCTGACCATCGTGCTCGATGACGTGCCGTGGGACCAGGCGCTGGATATCGTTCTCAAGAACAACGATCTGGCGCGCCAGCTTGACGGCAACATCCTGCGCATCGCGACCGTGGAGACATTGCGGCACGAAGCTGACCAACGTCGTGCGCAGCATGAAGCGGAAGCTCTGGCCGTGGACAAGGTTACATTCACACGCTTCCTGAGCTATGCGCACGCGAAGGATCTGGTCACCACCTGCAAGAAATTCATCTCGCAGCGCGGCGACGTAATCGCCGATGAACGCACCAACGCAATCATCGTGACGGACGTTCCGTCGGTGATTCCGGAAATCGACAAACTACTCACCCAGCTCGATCGCAAGACGCAGCAGGTGGAAATCGAAGCCCGCGTAGTTGCCGCGACACGCAGCTTTGCTCGTGACATCGGCACACAGTTGGGCTTCGGTTTCGGCAACGCCGGAACGGGAATTGGCGGCGCCAGCGCAGTCGGCCCGACGCCAGTTGCGACCTTCGGTATCAGCCCGTTCTATCCAATTATCGGAACGGCAGCGCCCACGGGCAACACGGGCGTTCAGATTCCGCTCTTCTCGAACCTGGGCGTAACCCAGCCAACCAGCGGTATCAACTTAACTAGCGCCAGCGCTCACGTGCGGTTGGACGCGATTCTCACCATGGCTGAATCACGCGGCTTGGTGAAGATCCTGTCTCGTCCGCGCGTTGTGACCCAGAACAACATTCAAGCGCTGGTCCGGCAAGGTGTTCGCGTGCCGATCGTGACACAGGCCCAGTTAGGCGGTCCACCCACGGTAACGTATGTGGACGCTTTCCTGCGCCTCACCGTGATTCCGCAGATCACGTCGGAAGGAACGATCTTCCTGAACGTCGACGTGGAGAACACGACGCCTGACTTTGGCGAGTCGATCGGCGGCAACCCAACGCTGATCACGCAACAGGCCACGACTCAGGTACTGGTCACGGATGGAGGTACGGTTGTGATCGGCGGCGTGATTCAGACCAACAACTCCGTGCAGATCTCGCAAGTGCCGCTGCTGGGCAGCATTCCATGGCTCGGCAACCTGTTCAAGCACACGCAGGTCAGCACCAATAACCAGGAGCTGATTTTCTTCATCACTCCGCGAATTATTCAGACATAGTCAGCACAAGGTAGCAGTACGACAGCCGCCGGTGGCCTAAGGGCGCCGGCGGTTTTGTCTTGTAGGCGTGTTGATTCGGCGGCATACGATAAACTGCCAATCGATGGACTACAAAGGCCGCCAATCGAGGTTGCGCAGCGCGCTGCAGCGTGGCCGCGTGGATGCACTCCTGGTCACGCACCTTCCGAACATTCGCTATCTCTGCGGCTTTACCGGCAGCGCCGGGATACTCCTTATTACTGAATCTAAATCGGTCTTCTTCACTGACGGACGGTATAAAGAACAAGCTGCGACTGAAGTGCAAGGCGCACAGGTTGTGATTGGGAAGAAGTCGGCACTGGCGCAATCGGCTGAGTGGCTAAGAGCGAACGCGAAGCAGCTGGGAGTGAAAGTCTTAGGTTTGGAAGCTGAGCATTCGACCATCGCAGAGAAAGGTCAGTTACGAACAGCCTTGGGATCCTCATTGCGGTTCAAGGACACATATGGGCTGGTTGAGCGAGCCCGGATGATCAAAGACGAGGAAGAGATCGCTTGTCTTCGCGAGGCGGTGCAGCTAGGGTCAAGTCTCTTCGAGGTGGTACTGAAGGCAATACGTCCCGGGCGGAAAGAAGTTGAGGTTGCGGCAGAACTCGAATATGCTGCGCGGCGAGCTGGCGCCGAGGGCATGTCATTCGAGACCATCGTTGCGTCGGGGCCGCGTTCGGCATTGCCGCACGGGCGTGCGTCGGAGGCTGAGATACCCAAGAACGGCTTCGTAGTCTGCGACTTTGGTATCATACTCGCGGGCTACTGCTCGGACATGACCCGCACAGTACACGTGGGCGCACCGAGTTCCGATGCGCGCCACATGTACGAATCAGTTCGTGATTCGCAAGAGGCAGCGGTCGAACGGGTTGGTTCCGGCGTCAGTGCTGGTGAAGTCGACCGGGCCGCGCGCCAGTTGCTCACCAACAAGGGCTTGGGCAAGTATTTCTCCCATTCCACCGGTCATGGCGTGGGCCTGGAGATTCATGAACCGCCCCGCGTCGCCAGGGCACAGTCAGAAGCTCTGGAAGCCGGAATGGTGATCACCATTGAGCCGGGCGTTTACATCCCGCAAACTGGCGGGGTGCGGATCGAGGATATGGTGTTAGTGACCGAGGATGGATGCCAGGTCCTGACGCCTACTCGTAAAGAACTTGTCGTGATTTAATTTGATTCGATCGAAGGCCAGGGTGAATCGCATGAAAGCTCGCCACTCGTCATGAACGTCAAAGAACTAAAAGAACTTATAGAGTTCTTAATCGAGAAAGACATAGCCGAGTTCGAGATGGAACGCGGCGACGTCAAGGTCCGTATCAAACGCGCGAGCGAACACGCGTCAGTTCCTGCGGCGATTCCTTTTGTTCAGGCCACGCCCACCACGGTACCCATGGTCGCGGCAGCGGTGGCTTCGGCACCGGTTGCTGCGCCGGCAGCCCCAGCAGCCGAAGGGACGGCCGCTGCCGACAACAACTTGTACATCGTACGATCGCCGATTGTGGGCACGTTCTACGAATCTCCATCGCCCGGTTCTCCGCCTTTTGTGAAAATCGGGGACAAGATTGAAACCGGCCAGCTCCTCTGCATCGTGGAAGCGATGAAGTTAATGAATGAAATTGAGTCGGACGTTACCGGCGAGATCGTGAAGAAGCTGGTGGGGAATGGACAGCCGGTTGAGTATGGCCAGGAATTGTTTGCTGTCCGGAAAAGTTGAGAGTGCTGAAAAGACAGGCGCGCCGAGCGCGCCTTTCGTGTGTGTAGCGACTTGAATCAGCAGGGCCATGTGGCTGGCCATCATTAAGTTTAATGTTTAATAAGATCCTGATTGCCAATCGCGGGGAAATTGCCCTGCGAGTAATCTGCGCCTGCAAAGAGTTGGGCATCCGCACGGTTGCGATTTACAGCGAGGCGGACCGGCACTCATTGCACGTGCGCTTTGCCGACGAAGCTATCTGCATCGGCCCACCCCAGCTTTCGCAAAGTTATCTGAATATTCCCGCGGTGATCAGCGCGGCCGAGATCAGCAACGTGGATGCGATTCATCCCGGCTACGGACTGCTCGCTGAGAACGCGAATTTCGCCGAGGTCACTGAAACCAGCAATATCAAATTCATCGGGCCGCCGCCGGAGATCACGCGGCTCATGGGCGAAAAGGAAAAAGCTCGCGCCGCCATGAAGAAAGCGGGAGTGCCGATTTTGCCAGGTTCGGAGGGCATTCTCGCCAGCGAAGGCGAAGCGTTGGAATGGGCGCGTCAGGTGGGCTTTCCGGTGATCATTAAAGCGTCTGCCGGGGGCGGCGGGCGTGGCATGCGCATCGTGCGGAACGAAGATGAACTTCCGGGGCTATTTTCTCAGGCGCAGTCGGAGGCGGCTGCGGCATTTGGCAACGGCGACCTTTACATGGAGAAGTTCATCGAGCGGCCGAGACATATTGAGTTCCAGGTTTTGGCCGATCAATACCGATCGGTTGTGAGCCTCGGGGAGCGCGAGTGCAGCATTCAGCGGCGACATCAGAAATTATTGGAAGAATCACCGTCGACTCAGGTCACGCCAGAGTTGCGTGCGGAAATTGGGCAGATGCTCTCGCGTACGCTATCTGAAATTGGATATGTGAACGCCGGCACAATCGAATTCCTGATGGATGAAGACAAGAAGCTGTACTTCATCGAGATGAATACTCGCATCCAGGTCGAACATCCGGTCACGGAGATGGTCACGGACGTTGACTTGGTCAAGAGCCAGATTCTGCTGGCGTCAGGTGAACGGCTGGAATCCGTGCTGCACGGCCCCATCGTGCATCGCGGACACGCTATCGAATGTCGTATCAATGCTGAACACCCGGAGGAATTCACGCCGTCGGCGGGCAAGATTACGGCGTTTCATCCTCCGGGTGGCACGGGCGTGCGAATCGATACGGCCGCGTACGCAGAGGGCGTCATACCGCCGTACTACGATTCCCTGATTGCGAAGCTTATTGTGCGAGGAAAGGATCGCGCGGAAGCCTGTTCGCGAATGGCGCGCGCGTTGGAGATGTTTATTGTTGAGGGGATTTTTACGACCATCCCACTGCATCGCAAGATTCTGGCCGACCCCGATTTTCAGGCAGGGAAGCTGGACACTACGTTCATCGAGAGATTTCTTCCGAAAGATGGAAAGAAGAAACATTAATCAGAAGTGAATCGCCGTTTTGCCAATCGTCCCGCGTTCCACTTGCCGCGTCTCTACCCTGTCTTGGATAAGAATTGCTTCGAAGATATCGAGCAGTTGGTGTCCGCCGCGAATGAACTGCTCCGGGCGGGGGTGGAATTCCTGCAATATCGCAACAAATCAGGCAACGCTCGTGAGATGCTGCAGGAGGCACGGACGCTCAGGGGTTTGGTAAAAGAGCCAATCAAGCTCATCATGAATGATCGCGCGGATCTGGCTCTGGTGGCGGGTTTCGATGGGGTACATGTAGGGCAGGACGATTTATCGCCGGAGGGAGCACGGCGAGTTATTGGCGATGTATTGTTGCTCGGAGTATCGACCCACAACCCAGAGCAAATTGCGGAGGCAGACCAGAGTCCGGCCGATTACATAGCGATTGGACCAGTGTTTACCACCGGCAGCAAGACCAACCCCGATCCCGTGGTTGGGTTGGAGGGAGTTCGTCGAGCCCGAGAGTTAACCAGAAAACCTCTAGTAGCGATTGGCGGGATCACACGTGCCAACTGTGCTTCCGTCATCGAGGCGGGTGCGGATTCCGTGGCCGTAATATCCGATCTGGTACGCGAGCCGGGAAAATCAGCAGAGGAATTTCTGCGCATCTTAGGATAGAGTAGCCGCGGTACGCGGGAGGTGGTGCCCGCGCCACATCAGTTATGAGCACCGGAACCAAAGTACCGACCGTAGCCAGCGATTGGGAGACTCATCGCCAGCAGGACCAGGAACTCGTCAAGGGCCTGGGCCTGACCAGCGCCACGATGCTGGTCATGGGTTCGATGATCGGTTCGGGCATTTTCATCGTGTCAGCGGAAATCGCCCGGGAAGTCAATTCGCCCGCGTTACTGATTGGAGCTTGGGCGGTTACCGGCTTCATGACGATCGTTGGCGCTCTAAGCTATGGCGAATTGGCAGCCATGATGCCGCGTGCCGGCGGGCAATATGTCTATCTGCGGGAGGCGCTCGGGCCGCTCTGGGGATTTCTGTACGGCTGGACATTATTTCTGGTGATTCAGACCGGGACGATTGCCGCCGTCGGGGTGGCTTTCGGCAAGTTTTTGGGCGTCTTCTATCCTTCGATCTCTTCTACTCACTGGATTCTGCATTTCTGGAAAGTTCCGCCCATTCCGATTGGCCCGATGGTCCTGGGAAACATGGACGTCGGCTTGAATACGCAAAACCTGGTCGCAATCCTCCTGGTCGCGGCGCTGTCCATCATTAATATCTTTGGGATCAAGACCGGGGCGATTATTCAGAACATTTTCACCGCGGCCAAGGTTTGCGCGCTGTTCGGTCTGGTTTTGCTCGGCATTTTTTTGGGACGGAATGCGCAGGCGGTCGCTGCAAATTTTCATGGAAATTTCTGGCGAAATGCCGGCCTCGGCGCCATGCACGATATCGGCGGCGGAGTCCTAGTCAGCACACTGACTGTGCTGGCGGTAGCGCAAGTCGGATCGCTGTTTTCGGCAGACGCCTGGAACAATGTGACGTTTACGGCCGGCGAAGTGAAGAATCCCAGCCGCAACCTGCCGCTCTCACTCGCTTTGGGAACGGGAGTTGTCATTGCCCTTTATATCGGCTGCAACTTCATTTATCTCGAGGCCCTGCCATTAGACGGAGTTCGGGCGGGCGCGACTATCCTCGAGCGCGGCATTAAGTTCGCAACTGAAGATCGTGTCGCAACCGCCGTGATGACGCAGATGTTTGGCGCGGCCGGGGGGCTGTTGATGGCTGCGGCCATCATGCTTTCGAGTTTTGGCTGCAACAATGGCTTGATTCTTGCCGGCGCACGCGTCTACTACGCGATGGCGAAAGATGGTCTGTTCTTTCGCAACGTAGCGAGATTGCATCCCACCTATAAGACCCCGGCGGTTTCGCTGATGGTGCAAATGGTGTGGACCTGTGCCCTTTGCGTTTCGGGCAGCTATGGGCAGCTTCTGGACTACATCATCTTCGCCGTGCTGGTCTTTTATATTCTGACCATTATTGGGCTGTTCGTGCTCCGGCGTACTCACGCAGACGCCGAGCGCCCTTATCGGGCGGTCGGATACCCGGTTCTGCCGGCCATCTATATCGTGATGGCGCTGTTTATCGATGTCGTACTATTACGCTACAAGCCACAATACACATGGCCGGGGCTGTTTATCGTGCTGCTGGGAATACCCGTGTATTATCTGTGGCGTGGGCAGAGGCAAGTAAACCGCTGAAAATCATCAGGAGAATGGAATGGCGAATCTTTGGGCCAGAAAGCCGCTCGACACAATTCTGAACGAAGCCGGGGAAACCGGGGAACACAGTCTGCGGCGGGCTCTCGGACCCACCAATCTGATCTCGCTCGGGATCGGCGCTATCATCGGCACCGGCATCTTCGTTCTGACCGGAACGGCATCGGCGAATCACGCCGGCCCGGCGATCATTCTGTCCTTTATATTGGCCGCGGTCGCGTGCGTTTTCGCCGGCCTTTGCTACGCGGAGTTCGCGTCAATGATTCCCGTGGCCGGGTCGGCATACACCTACGGCTACGCTACCCTGGGCGAGTTCATTGCCTGGATCATTGGCTGGGATCTCATCCTGGAATACGCGCTCGGAGCGGCAACGGTGGCGAGCGGATGGAGTGGCTACGTCCTAAGTTTCCTCGGCGATTTTGGCATACGGCTTTCGCCCAAACTGGCGGGTGCTCCGGGCACGACTTTCTTGCTTTATCACGGGCATTGGGAGCGGTTGACCGCACAGTTTCAGAAGATGCTCGATCTGAATCACATTGATGCTGCCAGCCTGCCGCATCAGTACTCGTCGTTCAATCTGTTTGGATTCATTGGAATCATGATGGTCACGGCGATTTTGGTGATCGGTATCAAAGAGTCGGCGAACTTCAACTCTTTTATCGTCATCGTCAAGGTTTGCGTGCTGCTGGTTTTCATTGGACTTGGGATCAACTACATATTGGCGCATCGTGCGGAGGCGACGGCGAACTGGACTCCGTTTATTCCGCCGAATACAGGGCATTACGGGGATTTCGGCTGGTCTGGTATCGCGACCGCAGCGGGGATCATATTTTTTGCGTATATCGGGTTTGACGCAGTTTCTACTGCGGCACAAGAAGCGAAAAATCCGAAACGAGACATGCCGATCGGCATTTTGGGATCGCTGGTTATCTGCACAATTCTCTATATCCTGGTAGCGGGAGTGCTCACCGGCTTGGTGAAGTACACCGCTCTCGATGCTCCGGATCCAATCGCCATCGGCATCGATATGACAGGCGTGGCTTGGGGCAGCCGACTGGTGAAGCTCGGCGCGATTTGCGGTCTGAGCAGCACCATGGTGGTCATGTTGCTGGGACAGACTCGGGTGTTCTTCTCGATGTCGAAAGACGGGTTGCTGCCCAAGTGGGCAGCCACGGTGCATACACGGTTTCGGACGCCGTATATCTGCACGATTCTGGTTGGCGTTTGCGTAGCGACGGTTGCGGCACTGACCCCGATCAACGTTCTGAGTGAGCTTGTTTCCATCGGAACCCTGCTGGCATTCGTAATTGTCTGCAGCGGAGTGTGGCTGCTGCGAAGGCGCGGCACAGAAGTCCCGCGTGCGTTCGTGGCGCCATGGATTCCGTTTACGCCCATCATGGGCATCCTGGTTTCGCTGCTGATGATGTTCAGTCTCGCCTGGCAGACTTGGGCTCGGTTGATCATCTGGCTGGTGATTGGGTTGGTCATTTATTTTGCCTACGGGCGACATCACAGCCGGGTGCAGGCGATGGCCAACTCCAGGGCACCTGAGCGTGCGCCAACTATGGCCGATTAGCTCTGCCTGGTTCCTGAGGCCTTCCGCATGTGCGGAGGGCCTTTTTGTTTTATAGTCGAAACCGTCGGTGGTCCTTGGTCGTTAGTCGTTGGCCAAGCGGAAGTTTAAGCTGTGCTCGCCCAGACGAGGACGTCTGGACCTGCGTACGCGATGAAAGCCCTTCGCAATCTGCGCCGGATCGCTATTGCACTGATCCTCCTCACCCTGATCGGCATGGCAGGTTTCCACTTCATTGAAGGATGGCCGTGGTTCGACGGCTTTTACATGCTGGTGACCACGTTCACGACGATTGGATATCAGGAGACGCATCCCCTTTCGCATGCCGGGCGAGTTTTCAATGTGGGTCTGATTCTGGTGGGTGTGTCGCTGGTATTTCTAGGCATCGGTTCGCTGACGCAGGCTTTGCTAGAATTCGAGCTTCGAGACTTCTTCGGAAAACGCAGAATGGAGCGCGAAATTGGCCGGCTCACGGATCATTACATTATTTGTGGGGCAGGCCGCGTCGGTAGAAGCTCGGCGCGCGAATTGGCGCGAAAGCCGGTTCCGTTCGTGATTATTGAGCAGAGCGAGGCAAAGGCGGCGCGCTATGCCAATGAGTGGTTAATGATGGTCGGCGATGCCACCCAGGAGCAAACGCTGCGGCAAGCACATATTGAGCGGGCTCGCGGCCTTGTGGCGGCGACCACCACAGATGCGACAAATCTCTATATCGTGCTGACCGCAAGGGGACTGAATCCCCGGCTACGAATCATCGCACGCGCCAGCGAAGATGACGCCGAGAAACATCTGTTGACAGCCGGCGCCGACTCGGTCGTCTCGCCCTATCACTTTGCCGGCCAGCGGATTGCACAATCCTTTCTACGCCCTCACGTGGTGAGCTTCCTGGATACAGCCACAACCCATCTGGGAATCGATCTCGAGATTGGTGAAATCCAGGTGCAGCAAGGCTCGGCGTTCTGCGGGAAGACGGTGGAAACTTCGCGAATTCGGCAGGATCGCGGCGTGATTATCCTGGCGATCAAACGCGAGCAGGGCATGCACTTTAATCCCGCACCGGAAGACAGAATTGAAGCCGGAGATTGTCTGATCGCCATGGGGGAGCCATCGCAGTTGCGGCACCTCGAACAAATGGCAGCGGCGCGAATATGAAAATCGTCAGCGCAGCCGAGATGCGCGAAATTGATCGTGTGACGAGCGAGCGGTTTGCTGTGCCATCGCTTACGCTGATGGAGAATGCCGGTACGGCGGTGGCTGAATTTGTTCTGTCGCAATGGCCAGCGGCGAAGCGCATCGGCGTCATCTGTGGAAAAGGAAATAACGGCGGCGACGGTTTTGTGGCTGCCCGCAAGTTATACCAGGCGGGTCGCGAGACGCGCGTCCTATTGCTGGCTCAGCGTTCTGAATTGCACGGCGATGCAGCCGAGATGTTCACGCAGCTTCCGGTTGCGCCCATTGTCGCGGCTACTGGCGCGGATCTTAAGAGCGAAGGGGCGCGCCAAGTCCTCGAGTCCGACGTTGTCGTCGATGCGATTCTAGGCACCGGGTTTCGGCCGCCGGTCCGCGGATTGTATGCGGAAGCGATCGCGTTGATCAATGCCAGTTCGGTGCCCGTTGCGGCCGTCGATATTCCTTCCGGGGCGGACGCGGATGTCATGGGCGAGCAGACCGGAGCGGTGGCGCGCGCAAACGGGATTGTAACTTTCACTGCACCACGGCCGGCGCATGTTTTTGGCGGGTTGACCTCAGGCGTTACCCGAGTCGCGCCGATTGGATCACCTGCCGATGCAATTACTTCATCGCTGCTATTGAACTTGATCACGGCGATCGATATCGGGTTCCTCATCGGTCCGCGGGCTCGAGCAGCGAACAAAGGGAACTTCGGTCACGTGCTGGTGGTCGGTGGTTCTGTAGGCAAGGCTGGAGCAGCAGCCATGGCAGGAATGTCGGTACTTCGCGCTGGCGCCGGCCTGTCCACCGTTGCAACGGCTGGGTCAGTGCTTGGTGTAGTGGCTGGGTTCCATCCGGAAGTGATGACGGAGCCTTTAGCAGAGACAAGGGAAGGAACGATTGCCGATAGTTCGTTGGCACGCATCAACAAGCTGGCTGAGGGAAAGACCGTAATTGCTATCGGTCCGGGTATTTCGAGGAGTACGGAGACTAGCAAGCTGGTTCGGACTTTGGTGAAGCACCACACCATCCCCGTTGTGCTCGATGCTGATGGCCTTAACGCGTTTGAGGGGCATTCTTCTGAGTTGAATGGGCAGCCTGGGCCGCTTGTGCTCACGCCACATCCGGGGGAGATGGCGCGGCTGACTGGCAGAAGCATTAAAGAAATTCAACGCGACCGCATCAACATTGCCCGCGATTTTGCCCGCGAGCACGAATTGATTCTCGTTTTGAAAGGGCATCGCACGCTGGTGGCGAACTCTGATGGTGAGGTATGGGTGAACACCACGGGAAACCCGGGGATGGCGACGGGCGGCACGGGCGACATCCTGACCGGAATGGTAGCGGGCCTGATGGCGCAAAATCCGCAACGCATTTTCGAGGCGGTGATTGCTGCGGTTCACCTTCATGGCATGGCGGGGGACGTGGCGCGCGAAAGCATGGGCGAACACTCGCTAGTCGCAACCGATTTGGTCAAAGCCTTGCCGGAGGCGTTCCGGCGTGCGCGGATTTCGAGCGAGATCCCGTACGTGGAGATATCCGCCTGACGCATGTCCGTTCGGACGTTAACTGATGCAGCAATAGGTTTGAATCAATGCACATCAGTGTCCGCGACCTGTCAGGAATGTTCGCAGAGTCGCGGTGATTTTCCCTTTCGTAATATGACGTAACTTTGCCGATGTGCCATAGTGGTCGAGCTATGACTCATTTCCCCCAGCCGCATCCTCAGCATCGTGCAACCCGCGTCCAGCTTAGCGATTACACTTCTGCCCTCGTAAAACTCGAGGACGGCCAGCGCGCCAAAGGCAAAATTCAAACCGTTTCCGTGAATGGGGGCTTATTGCAATTGGCCAAGGCGCTGGAGGAAGGCGACTTCGTTGAGGTCGCGTTTCAGACCACCTCGGGGCCGGTGCATGGCATGGCGGAGATGCTGCATCCGCGGCAGGTCTCGGCTAATTTCATTCTGCAGGCGTTCCGGTTTGTTGCCTTGGATGACCAGGACCATAGCACGCTGGCACTCACCGTGAACTCAACCGCCGAGCGAAACAGCCTTTTCGGGATCCGACGACACTAACAGAGCCCTTCTTGCGCTTCTTCGACAGGCTCAGGACAGGCTTTAGCCTGTATTCTTCTGCCGCTTCGCGCCTGCGGTTGCTTGGAATTGCGTCTTCAAAATCGAGGCTAAAACTCTGGCATACTGATCTCGCGATGGAAACGCGGGAATTCACAACCCAATCGCCAGAAGAAACGATTGCGCTAGGGCGAAAGTTAGCGGGATCGCTAAAGCCCCCGAAGTTGGTCTTGCTGAGGGGAGATTTGGGTGCGGGCAAGACGACATTGGTCAAGGGCATTGCCGAGGGATTCAAGGCGGCCTCGCAAGACGATGTAACCAGTCCCACGTTTACGCTGATCCACGAATATCGCGGAGCGGAAGTCGATGTCTATCACATCGATCTGTATCGCGTAGACACGCCAAGACAACTGGAAACTTTGGGCCTGGATGATCTTATGGGTGAGCACAGCGTTCTGCTCATCGAGTGGGGAGAGAAGTTCGCGAGGTTTGTCCGGGAAAGAGACGTGGAGATCGCGCTGGAGAGAGTGCACGAGAACGTCCGCAGGGTCAAAGTCAATGAAGAAGGAAAAATGCAGAAGTGACATTGCAGAAAGCAAGTTGAAGATTTAAGAAGTGAGATTGAAGAATGAAGATTCGGAATCAAGAGTGAAGAATGCAGATTGAAGAGGTGGAATCTAAGATCTGCAATCTGACTTCTGCAATCTGCCTTCCCTAAAATCCCATGATGTTGTAGCCGCAGTCGACGTAGATCACTTCACCGGTAATTCCGGAACTGGCATCGGAAGCCAGGAAAACTCCTGTGGCTCCGACCTCGTTGACATCAACGTTGCGGTGCAAAGGGGCGCGTTCGGCGTGCGATTTGAGCATGTCTCCCAGCCCTGAAATGCCGCGAGCGGCGAGAGTTTTGATCGGTCCGGCGGAAATAGCATTCACGCGAATATTTTTTTTGCCGAGATCGTTGGCGAGATAGCGAACCGTGCATTCGAGCGCGGCCTTGGCGACGCCCATCACGTTGTAGTGGGGAACGACTTTCTCCGCGCCATAGTAGGTCATGGTGATGATGCTGCCGCCTGTTTCCATCAGAGGCGCGGCGGCACGAGCCAGCGCTATGAGCGAGTAGACGCTGACGTCGTGCGCCACCCGGAAGCCCTCGCGGGTGGTGTTCACAAAATCGCCCTTTAGTTCCTCGGCGGGTGCGAAAGCCACGCTGTGCACCAGGACATCCAGCTTGCCGTAATTGTGTTTTAACTGGCCAAAAAGTTTCTCGATTTCGGCGTCATTGCCGACATCGCACATAAACGCCTGCGCCCCGGGGAGGGACAGAATGAGATCTTTTGCTTCCTGCTCGAGGCGTTCATTTTGATAAGTGATTGCAAGCTTAGCGCCGGCGCTGTGAAGCCCCTGAGCGATAGACCAGGCGATGCTGCGCTTATTGGCAACTCCGAAGACAACGGCGGTACGTCCTTCGAGAGTGGATGACATGCGGTCTCCTGAAAAAATCAGAATATCAAAATGCAGAAGTAAGAGGTGAGATTGGCAGAAGTGAACAAAGCAATGCAGAAAGAAAACAGCTACTTCTGCATTCTTCCTTCTACCTTCTGCAGCTTTGTCAGTCTGCGGGCGTGACTTCGGTGATTGGTACGGCGGTGGGCATCGGCCAAGTCGCGGTGACGAATGCGAGTGCGTACACCAGGCCGATCACGGAGAATCCGGCCACCAGGCTGGCCTGCGCGGCAGCGCCGACTACGAACGCCAGCGCAATCTGCAAAACCGTTCCCAGGAAATAGAAGGCATTCTGCACGCGTCCCATGAAATGATGCGGCACCTGTTCCATGAGGCTGGTATTCATGGCGACTCCGCTCAGGCCACGGCCCGAGCCCATGATTCCGTAGGCGGCAACGGCCAGCGCTAATGCGGGAGCGAGTGGCGCGAGAATCATGCAGATGCAGAGGAATCCCATGGAAATGCCGATTGATCGCCGTGGGCCAAGTCTGCTGATGCACCACGGGGCGTAAAGCGCGCTGAGAAACGCGCCTGTCCCCCATCCGGCGTTGAGCCAGCCATACCCGACCGCTCCGGCGTGGAAAATCTTGTCGCTGAGGGGTGGAGTGACGATGACTCCCGTCATCATTGCGCCCAGGAACAGCGCCCAACTGATGCCAAGCAGCACCAGGCCGGGCTTGCCGCGCAGAAAATCAATGCCCTCCCGCATCTCCCGGCTGAAGCGCTGCAACGCGCTATCGGCAGCCACGAGATCGGAATGAATCTCGGCCGGACGCGGCACCACGTGACGTCCCTTGCGCACGGCGAAATAGCAGAGAAATGAGACCAGGTAGGTGGAGAAGTCGATCAGAAGCACTCCTCCAAGTCCGATACGGTTGTACACAAATCCTACGATTGAGCCAGCGATAAGCCACCCGCCCTGAATGCCCGCGAGCAGAAACGTGTTTGCATGGACAAATTCCTCGCCCGGAGTTAACTCCTGGATCAGCGCGGTAATGGTCGGCCAAAACATCCAGAACCCGGCCGCCACCAGTGTGTTCATTGTGTAGAGTTCCCATACTTTGACGCGGTGAGCGAAGGCGAGAAAGGAAACAGCCAAGATGATGATGGCGCGCGCTGCGTCCAGCATCATTACCAAACGGCGACGGTCCTCGCGATCAATAATGACACCGGTGAAGGGAAGCATCAGCATGGCTGGAATCGTTTGCAAGACCGCAAACGTTCCCAGCGCCATCTCGGAATGAGTCGCTTGCAGGATGTACCAGGCGACAGCGGCGGAATTCATCCCGCTGCCGAGCATGGAGATGACATTCTCTCCAAACACGAATCGCAAAGGCCGTTTTCGCAGAATGGAGCGCATGTGTTCAATTTAACTGATGACAGCGCGGCAGATTGTCACAGTTTCCACAAATGGTTGCGACAGAACCGCGAAGATTACTGAGGGACTGTTTTCTTGTTGGTTTTCTCAACTTCAGAGATCAGGAAGACCGCGAGGATCAGCAGTTCAGGCTCAATCGGATGACGATAACGCGCACCAGGATAGAAGAAGTAATAGATCGTAGGATAAGCAAGCACAAGGAATAGAAAGAGAGACGCCCCAGGTTTCTTTCTTCTGACAGCTCGTCCTAAGCCCCAGATGGCCAGAATCGACGATGCGAGAAAGGCGGAGGTGCGAAAGTCAACCGGCGAGGTACTGTTAGTGCCTTTGACCGTGTCGTTCCAGTAATAGAAAAAGCGTTTCAGGCTTATGACGAGGAAGCGGCTTTTGTTGGCGTGAATCCAATCGAACGCCAGGCGCTTGCAGCGCGCTTCGTAAGCAGGTTCCCCTAGTTGCTGATATGTTTCGAGTTCCAACTTGTTGAGATTGGGCTGCAGGTAGGCCATTAGCCGCCCATCGGCGTAAGGGCCGTTGCCGAGACGAAGCTCGTAGCCGAAGTCATTTCGCACGAACACAAATTTGCCGAACGTCAAATAATTTCGCGCAAGCCACGGCGCGAGGACTGCGAAAAACAACGCAGAGGCCAACACGACTCCGCTGAATGATGGGAGGTCATGTTTGCGACGGCGGTGCCAGGCCCATAATCCGGAGAACGGCAGGAACGAGAGAGTCGAAGGATTGGAAAGGCCGGTCACGCCCCAGAGCAGACCGAATATCACCCATCCTTTGAGTCCAGGCCAGTCCTCGAGCTTTAACGTCGCGAGAAAAATGCAGCTCAGGAGAAATGGCGCCAGGGTTGTATCCCAGATCCAATGCAACGACCAGTACATCGCATAGGGAAGAAGAGCCCAGGTCCATGCCGACCAAAGCGCGACTCTTTCGCCCATGGTCCTTCGAGCAATGAAAAAAATCGGAATGCACGTGAAGGCGGTGAACAAGCTGTTGATGGATAGCAGCACCCATGCGGACGCGTCCGAGTAAATTCCGAATATTTTGAAGACGCCGCCGATCAGATACGGGTAAAGAGGTGGCTCCCATGCTGTTGGGCCAGTCGAGCCTCCGTAGGGATTACTGAAGCCCTGGCCGAGAGCGATGGATTGACCGATCCGGCCCATTTCCCAGCCATAGCCGAAGTGATTGTCCTCGGTTCGAAATCGATAAAAATGAAAAATGCCGAGGGCGGCGATGTGCAGAGCGAAACTGACGAGAACCATCCACACCAGTTGCTTGCGAAAGTTCGCGGTAGCTGTTGGGACAGAAGTCGCTTCGGCGAGTGCTGAGTTCAACGTTGTGGGGTGCGGCTGAAGCTCAAGGCGAATGGCGGATGCGGTGGTTCGGAAGGCCGGTTCAGACGTGATCTGCCAGCGAACCGCAGATGCACAAGTGTCCAGACTGCCATCCATCCATCCGAATAGTGAAGTTTTTTGCCTTGCTCATGGCTGCGTGGACGATAAGAAATCGGTACTTCGAAAATCTTTTCCCCCAAACGGCACAGTTTCGCAGTGACTTCGGGGCAAAACTCAAATCGCCTGCACTGCAGAGGAATGTTCTTGAGCAAGGAGCGGCGAAAGACTTTGTAGCAGGTTGCCTCGTCGTGAATGTTCGCGCCATAAAGCAAGTTGGTGAGGTGCGTTAGAAACCTTGCCCCCAGATAAAATCGCAATCCTCGCTCGGGACGGTCGGGGCGAACACCGTAGACGACGTTGGCTTCCCCACTTTTCAGCGGGCGCACCAGTGCCTCGTAATCCTGCGGATCGTATTCGAGATCGGAGTCCTGAATCAGAACGTACTCCCCGCGGGCGTATGGCAAAGCCGTGCGGATTGCTGCGCCTTTACCGCAGTTTTTCTCATGAAAGAGGATGGTGAGTTCATCATTGGGTGGCAACGCGAGAAGCTTCTCACGCGTTCCATCTGTGGAACCGTCATCGACGATGATGACTTCCTTGCGTACTTTGGAACCGGCGATAGCCTGCAGAAGTTCATCCAGATGCGGTGCCTCATTGAACACCGGAACGATCACCGACACCACGCCCGCGTAGGGGTCTGACAGATGGTGTTGCGCGTTTTCTTGCACCGGGTTGGCGGTACATTCCGCAGGCATAATTATGACGTAAGCCGAAGTAGGGATTGATCAAAGTTTATCATGCGCCGCCAGGAGCAGGTCTTGGCTGATGGCCCCTTTGAAAGGATGCGAGCCAGGCGCGCGATAAGGCGGACCCGTGCTGCGCGACCTCGAAGTCGCTCGTCGCGTCGAATGCGTCGCGGTTCTCAGCGCCACCCGGCTGCGCGGCATAGCGACGAAGACTTCGCGCAGCGCTTGTGCGTTGGTGCGCACGCGCTGCTCCAGTTGAATCTGACCAGCCTCATGCAGCACGCAATACCAAGTGTTGCGATCTCCCAGATCAAGTCCGATGGTCCGGGTTGGTTGAGAAAGAAATCTGCCCTGCTGCCTCACTGCGGTGCTAACCTTCTTCATTGCCGGTCTCCTTTAACTCTTGTGCCTCTGAGCACGTCGATAACTTGGGAGCGTACACCGCATCCCGTTCGGAGACCGGCCTTCTCATCCCACCTTATTGCGCCATCTGACCAGCGGTACCAGGAACTTCGCGCTGGGTTTCGCCATACCATCACAGCGAACCGTGATGCTTCTCGCTGACAGCGGAGGCAGGGCCGGATAGCTTTAGTTTGAGGCCGTGAGTCCTGCCTTTTTCGCAAGCGGGCCCTGCAAGACCAATCAAGGCAACTCGCAAATACCCGGTTCCCCTCCGACCCGGGTCTGTATTGTCATCGCTCCCCGGGCCGCCGCGAAAACCGAACAGTAAAGAATCGTGACCAGCCACGCAATGTGGCGGGAGGACGACATGACATTAAAATCACTTCGGACGAGGGCGGCATTCATACTAACAACCCTCGTGTTGGTAGTTGCTGCGCTGACCGCGTCGGCAACCGCGCAAACCTTCACCGTGTTGGACAGCTTCAACGGGGCGGATGGCTCCAATCCCTTCACCGGCCTGATCCAGGGCATCGATGGAAACTTGTACGGAACCGCACTCAATGCAGGGGCCAACGGCCAAGGCGGGACCGTCTACAAGATCACCCCAAGCGGCTCGCTGACGACGCTTTACAGTTTCTGTGCCCAACCCGGCTGCACAGACGGCGGAGGCATGTGGGCAGGTCTGACCCAAGCCACCAACGGGAACCTGTACGGGACAACAGCGGGCTGGGGGGCCAACGGCCAAGGTGGGACGATCTTCAAAATCACCCTCAGTGGCACGATGACCGTGCTGTACAGCTTTTGTTCCCAGAGCGCCTGCACGGACGGCGGTGAGCCCTTTGCGCCGCCGGTCGAGGGCGTGGATGGAAACTTCTACGGGACAACAATCGCCGGAGGGGCAAATCCAAACGGCTCTTGCGATATCAACGGCCAAAATGGCTGCGGCACCATCTACAAAATTACCCCCGGCGGCACATTCACCACACTTCACACCTTCTGCTCGAACGGAGACTGCACCGACGGCATATACCCTTGGGGGGCATTAGTTCGGGCCAACGATGGGAACTTCTACGGGGGAGCTGCCGGAGGCGGGGTTTATGGTCAAGGGACGATCTTCAAAATTACCCCCGGTGGTACGCTCACTACCTTGCACCAGTTCACCTGGGCGGACGGCTCCAGCCCCCAACAGCCAATGATCCAGGCCACGGATGGGAACCTCTACGGCGCGACCAACGGTGGCGGATCCCACAACTCGGGAACGCTCTTCAAGATGAGCCCCAGCGGCACGCTGACCACACTCTATAACTTTTGCTCGCTAAACGGCTGCACCGACGGCATCGGCCCGCGAGGAGCATTGGTCCAGGCCAACGACGGCAACTTTTACGGCACCACCCTATAGGGCGGCGCCGATGGCGCTGGCACCATCTTCCAGATCACGCCAAGTGGAACTCTGACTACGCTCTACACTTTTTGTCCCGGGAATAATTGCGCAGGCGGCGCTGACCCCTACCCGGCCCTGGTCCAAGACACTAACGGGGCGTTCTACGGAACGACGGCGTTTGATGGAGCATACGGACAGGGCACGATCTTCAGGCTCTACACCGGACTTGGCCCGTTCGTAAGTTTCATAAGCGACTTGGGCAAGGTGGGGCAGCCGATTGGCATTCTCGGCCGAGGATTCACCGGCACCACCGGCGTTTCCTTCAATGGGACGCCTGCAGCCTTCACCGTCAAGTCGAATGCGTTCCTTACAGCCACCGTTCCAACGGGTGCGACCACTGGGTTTGTGACCGTGACCACGCCGAGCGGCACGCTGACGAGTAATCAACAATTCACGATCAAGCCGTAGTGCAACGCGCAGCGAGTACGAAGCCGCTTCTCGCGAGGCGGCTTTTCGTTTCGGGAGGGTTTTGTTAGAGGCTCCGCAGGAAAGCCTGTGCTAATTCTCCGATTGTCGTAACATCGCCATCACGCTTAAAATGCCCCATCCCCGGCGAAGAGACGGCGCAAGCTTGCGTAATCGCCTTCCATGAGAAGGCCGCTCGTAGTCAAGAGCTTCTTTTCCCGCCGAGTTAGCCACTGTCGCCATGCTTCCATTCGCACTCTCGGGGAGCGATTGGTTTCATTGGTCACCATTGTAGCTGTCCAACATGGCGGGCATAATATCTCTATTTCACTCATTGACCGTGACATCGCGCTTAATCAGCAGATTGGCAATCTGCGACTACGAGCCAATGACAACAACTTGGTATACCAGCACCGCGCGTAGGGTCGGGTCGCTGGCGTGATCCAAGGTCGATAACTAGAGCATTTGATTGGAGCATCTCGATCAAAGGCTAGAATTCGCGAGGGAATAAAGATGTCTTTTCGGAAACCGAAGTGGATGGGTCCAGCGTTAGTTTTGCTGATCGCGATGAGAGCATACGCGGCGAGCGAGAGTGTGCTCTATAACTTCGCAGACGGAAGCGATGGTGCTTATCCGATTGATTATGGGCACTTGGCGCGAGACTCGTCCGGAAGTCTTTACGGCACGACAGCAGGTGGCGGAAGTTGCGCCAATGGAACTGTCTTCAAGTTGGTTCCCTCGAATGGCAGTTGGCAAGAAACCATTCTGCACAGCTTCTGTGGCCAGGACGGGGTTTCCCCGATTGGCGATGTAATTCTGGATGAGGCGGGTAACATCTACGGCACAACTGGGGGCGGCTTATCTTGCAGCATCAGTTGTGGAACGGTTTTCAGGCTGGCGGCCTCTGGAGCTTTCAGAGTGCTGTACACCTTTACCGGAGGCGACGATGGAGCTAGTCCGACTTCCGGTGTGATACGCGACAAATTCGGCAATCTCTACGGAACGACCTATTTGGGCGGTGTCAACGCTGGCGGAGTCGTGTACAAGATTTCGAATTCGGGCAAGTTCAGTGTGATTTACAGCTTTTGTTCAATTTCGAATTGCGCTGACGGCGAGAATCCGCTCACTGGGTTGGTTCAGGACAGTACTGGCCATCTTTACGGTACGACATACATCGGCGGCACCTATGGCTTGGGAGTGGTGTTTGAACTGTCCCAGTCTGCAGGCAATTGGTCCGAAACCGTGCTTCACAGCTTCGCCGGAAGTCCAAATGATGGTGCAGGGCCTGAGGGAGGTGGCCTTACGATCACAAGCCGCAAAATTGGAACCACCACGCACTTGGTCCTTTTTGGCGCAACTGCATACGGTGGCACAAGTGGATATAACGGTACCGTTTTCGAATTGGTGCAAGCCGGTGGTGGTTACCGATACGAAGTGATTTACAACTTTACTGGTATCACGGGCGCTGACGGGGTTCAACCGTACGGCTCTCTTACAATATCCAGAGGAGCACTCGTTGGAACTACAACACTGGGCGGCGATTTCTCCTGCTTTGAGAGCGGCTCCGGATGCGGTACCGTATTTGAACTCATTAACACAGGGGAAGCCTGGACAAAAACTGTTCTGTACGAGTTCACCGGTATTGATGGCTACTCCCCATTGAGCGGCATCGTTGCTGACTCCAGCGGTAATCTGTTTGGAGTAACCTATTCAGGAGGGAGTCAGTGCAGCTCTTCTTGGGGGTGTGGCGTTGTGTTTGAGATAACTCCCTAGATGAATATAGTTTCTAGATAGATCTTCACAACTGGGGATAGGAAGTTCAAAACAGCAAATTCAAAAACGCGTTCACGGCCAACTTTTTCTGGTTGGATTCCGTTGTCGGTAGTTGGCGTAACATCCCTAGCGCCTGCTTGCGCCAATCATGAAAAACCCACCCCTTATCGTCCAAAGAGTGGGCAGTCTTAGTCACTGACTTTTTCCACTAGGCTGAAAGGTTGATGTTTCCTCCTACGTGCCGTTGCCGCTGAGCGCCACGGTTTGCGGGCTGGCGCCGCCGTTGTCGTACACCTGAAGCGTTGCGCTGTTCCAGTACTTATGTGTCGGCGTGAAAGTTACGCTGATCGTGCAGTTCCCTCCTGCGGGGACGCTCGTCCCACAATTGTTGGTCTGCGCGAATGACTTGGTGCCGCCTCCCGCGATGCGGATGCCCTGAATGCTCAATGCGCGGTTGGCATAATTGGTGAACGTCACCGTCTGTGGTGGGCTGGTGGTTCCTACCGGCTGGTCGCCGAAGTCCACACTCGATGGCAACAGAGTCACTGTCGTGCCAACTCCCGTCAACGACACTGTTTGCGGGCTGTTGGATGCGTTGTCGGTAATCGTCACCATACCCGTGAGCGTGCCGACTCCGTAAGGCTTGAAGGCCACCGTAATCCTGCAACGCTTACCAGTACCCAGGCTGGCCCCGCAGCCGTTCTTCTGAACGAAATTCGCGCTGGCAGCGATGCTGGTGATGTTGAGCGTACTGCTGCCTGTGTTGGTCAAGGTTACTGTTTGGGGATCACTCCGTGTGCCGACCAGTTGTGTATCAAACGTGAGGCTGGTAGGGGAGAGTAAGACCTGCGGAACCGCTTGCAAGGCAATGGCGACTCCGCCGGTTGCGACCGCCAAATCAACCTTCCCGTCCCCGTTGAAGTCACCCACCGTCACTCCCTCGGGATAACTGCCGATCGGCAAGGCACAGCAGGCGGTGAAGTTACCCGCGCCATCCCCGAGCAGGACGGAAACCGTAGTGTCATAGTGGTTGGAGAGCGCCAGATCCAAGTTGCCGTCCCCATTGAGGTCACCAGCGGCGATTGATATGAGACCGTAATCAGCACCTGGATTCGAGGCCAGGGTAAAATTTCCTGTACCGTCCCCAAGCAGGATGAAAATCCCGCCCGCGAACTGGGCGACCGCCAGGTCCAGCTTGCCGTCGCCGTTGAAATCACCCGCCACCACCGAGTTAGGACAGCAGCTTGTGTACGAGGACGAGACCAAGGTGAAATTGCCGGTGCCATCCCCCAGCAGGACGGAAACTACGCCGCCACCGCCCGCCGTGCTGTCGGCAACCGCCAAGTCAAGCTTCCCGTCTCCGTTGAAGTCGCCCGTCGCGATTCCGTATCCGCCGTATGGTAGAGACGAGGTCAAGGTGAAGTTGCCGGTACCGTCCCCCAAAAGGATCGAAACCGTGTTGTCCACATTGGCAGCCGCCAAGTCCAGCTTGCCGTCTCCGTTAAAGTCTCCGACCGCAACGGAGAAGGGACCGACACCCGTAGCCGGGGACGACGCCAGGGTAAAGTTGCCGGTGCCGTCCCCCAGCAGGATCGAAACGGTGTTGCCGAGGAAGTCAGCGACCGCCAAGTCCAGCTTGCCGTCGCCATTGAAGTCGCCTACCGCTACAGACTCGGGGTAAGCGCCCACAGTCGGAGACGAGACCAAGGTGAAGTTACCTCTGCCGTCCCCCAACAGGATCGAAACGGTGTTGCCAATGAGGTCAGCGACCGCCAAGTCCAGCTTGCCGTCGCCATTGAAGTCGCCTACCGCCAATCCGTTCGGAAAATTGCCCGCGGGCGGGGAGGAGGCCAGGGTAAAGGCTACGGAGTTACCTAGATTAGAAGTGACCGTACAGAATGCCGTATTCGATGTGCCGCCGCCCGGCGCCGGATTGACCACCGTCACCCAGCCTGTGTTCGCAGTGGCGATGTCCGCCGCTGGCACCGTCGTCGTCAACTGCGACTGATTGACGAACTGCGTCACCAGCGCAGTACCGTTCCAATTCACTACGGAATTCGATACAAAACCCGTGCCATTGACTGTGAGAGTGAAACCCGGCCCGCCCGGCGCCGTCGCGTCGGGAACGAGTGGCAGATTGATGAAAGGTACCGGGGCTTGCGCGTAACTCAGCGCCGATAAAAAACTCAGCAGAATTCCAGCCAGGAGTATGGCGTGCTTGTTCATAGGAGTTCTCCGTCATTCTTTCCTGCTGGTGGGTGGCAGCGCGGTGTACGGGGAGATACCGGGGTCGTGGAGACTACCAACGGACCAGACGGGAGTAACTGCCGTGAAAATTCTTACATTCCGAGCAGGGACTTCTCAGTGACAGACGGCACGATGGGATGTGACTCGCAGTTGAGCACTTAGCGTGGGCAGCGGAGAAAGTAAGGAGTTAATTGGCGTAACATCCCGATTACACTCATTGATCTGTCAATGAGTGCTACCGCCTGTTCACAACAATCAGAGCCTCGGTGTTTCCGTTCGTTAAAATGCTGTCTGAGAAAGTCGAACCTAGTGCTGCCCCTCTTTGCGCCGCCAGAGCGGCAACGCGGGAGCGCCCACTGCTAACGCTCCTAACGTTTGATTTTCCAATGCTGGACGATTCAGTTCTTCGTTCTGCATTCCGCTCTGCCCATCAGGCTGGGCCGGTCCGCTGATCCTGCCTGTGACGATTGCCTTGCCGGGGACAGTCTCATACGCAACTCCCGAGAGGGTAGCAAAGATAACAGGTTGGTGATAGTCATACCGCACACGCATTCGCGCCCAACCGTAGTGGGTCTGTCCGTCGATCGTGAATCGCAAACCGAGATATTGCTCTCCCAGATCGTAGGCCCACGAGCCGTACCGGTAATTACCACCCCTCCCAATGAAGTAAGCCATCTGGCCGGTATCGGAAAAGAACGGCCGTTCCTCCCCGATCTTCCGGCCAGCGCCGAACCTGCCAGGTTCGCCGATGACCCCGTTACCAGCAAAGGCAGCACCGGCAGCGGGGCGAAGCAAAAGCTTGTTGGTGTACGTAGAAAACGGAGGATAACACTGGCGACACCTGATTGACTGAATCGTGAAATCGATGACCCCGTCCCCATTCAGATCGATAGCATAAGAGCCATCGGGAGGAATCCTCACCTCTACTGGCGTGAAAACCACCTCCGCCTCGGCTGGCACGGCTAAGACCGCCAAGCCGAGTCCGGCAGCGCCAGCCGCGAGCGTATAGGCTTGGAGATTCTTCTGGAGCGAGCCGGACAGCTTGCGAGTCGTTCTGGTTTTTGCCTCATTCATGACTTCCTCCGTGCCATGGGCAGTTGCAGGGTGCGGAAGGGACTCTGACAAGATTCTGACGGGCTGTCAAGCCAGAGATCATAATGCTGTGCAACGACTTCCGATTTCGACAGCTACGGTGCCGCTCGAAATCAGGGTGTGATTTCGTAAACGGTGCCGTAACCCGTCGTGCCGCCCTCGTCCGTCGTGCCATAGAGGTTGCCAGCCGGATCGAAGATCAGGCTACCCACTGGAGCAATGCCGTCGAAACTGAGGCTACCAAAATTGTGAAGCACGGTCTCACTCCAGCCTCCTCCCGTCGCTGGCGACAACTCGAATGCAGTTCCCAGATTGTATGTGCCGCCAGCTTCTGTAACCCCGTAAAGATTGCCGCTGCGATCAAAGATCAGAGCGGAACCCGGATTCTGACCATCGCTTTCGGCACCGAAGTCGTGAAGTATGCTTTCCGTCCAAACTCCCTTGCCTGCCGGGCTCAATTCGAAAACCGTCCCCTTATTATTTGGCCCTCCTCCAATCGTCGTGCCATAGAGATTTCCTGCCCTATCGAAGATCAGAGTGCCAAACGGACCGGTTCCGTCCACGCCGTCGAGCGCGAAGTTATGCAGAATAGTTTCCTTCCACAATCCCTGACCCGTGGGGGACAATTCGAATACCGTTCCTCCGAGCGCGGTGCCTCCGCTGGCCGTGGCGCCGTAAAGATTGCCGCGCGCATCCATCACCAAACCCGCCAGCGGTGTAAAGCCGTCTGTGCCATCCCAATTGAAGGAATGGAGAATCTTCTCCTTCCATGTGCCGTCGCTTTGCGGCATCAGTTCATACGCCACTCCGAGGTTGTACTTGCCACCTATCCAGGTCGTGCCATAGATGTTGCCCAGAGAGTCAAAGATGATTTCGACGGGGTTCTTGCCGTCCTGCTGGGTACCGCCGAAAGAATGCAAACGTTTTTCTTTCCAAAGTCCACTGCTTTGCGGAATCAATTCAAAGACCGTGCCCTGGTCGTAGAGGCCGCCAAAATAAGTCGTTGTGTAGAGATTGCCCGTCGCATCGAACAGGACACCCGCCTCTGGTTTCTGCCCGTCATAAAAACCGATTTTAAATGTGTACAACGGCTTGTGAGTCCATGTTCCGTTGGGGCCAGGCGTCAACTCGAAGACCGTGCCACCAGACTTTGGACCTCCAGTGCTGGTTGTACCGTAGAGATTGCCCTTGGCATCGCGAAATAGATTGCCTAACGCGTCGCCTCCAATGCCGAAGTTAAAAGTGAGGTCCAAGAGAATCGTCTCCTGCTGCGCGCTGGAGAAGCTACACATAACGAGGATCGACGAAACGACGCAGAACAATGAAATTGCCAACGCTCTGAACTTCATAAGACCTCCTGGATCTGACCTCCAGAGGATCGAAACGGATAGCGGCTATGCGGGGCCCGCGGAAATCTCTAAGAACAAAATTCCCACGCCCACGCAGCAGAGTCAAGGTGCAGGAACTTGCAATGATCTTCTTGGTTGATAAATCTCTATAACACTCATAACCCCTCCTGCATGGCTCCACGTCGTCCCTGCAGGAGTTTCCATAGTGCCGGTCGAGCATTCGGTCTTCCTTCTTATACATGGGTGCTCCGAGGCCCGACCAAGGGCCGCGGAACAGACACCCATTTCGGGTGACCTTAAAAAGTTTTTGCGTGGACGGTAGGCCTGCGTATCCGACGCGGCAAGGTGGCGGTGTCGCAGTCAGCGCTCCTCGCCATCGCGCGGCTCGCCTAGATCCTTCGCTGCGCGACGGCAGCTTGTTTGACCAGAGAACCTGCTTGAAAGTAGCTGAATTCGGCGATACGATTCGGCGCGCACGCGGAGGTGGGGTATGAGATGGAGAATCGCGGGAAAGTTCGCAATGCTGCCGCTGTTGCTGTGGTCACTCGGAGTTTACGCACAGCTGGACAGGATCGTGATTGCGGCAGGTACGCCGGAAGACCAGGCCTTGTCGGCCATTGCCAACGAGCAAGACGCCCAGAAGAAATTGGGGATGTACGACGACTTCACCCAGAAGTTTGCCAGCAACCCAGCCGCGGTTGCTTATGGTAACTGGCAACTCTCTCAATCGTATCAAGCTGCGGGCGATCTGCAGAAGGCTCTTTCTTATGGAGATAAGGCGCTCGCGGGATCCCCGCACAATCTCGACATTCTGGTTTCGCAAACCAGCATTGCTCAACAAATGAAGGATAACAGCAAGATCATCGATTACGCCACGAAAGGCGGAGAGGTTTACAACTCCATTGCGAAACAGAAGAAGCTGGATGGCGAGACCGACCAGGATTTCGCGAACCGAATCGAAGAAGATAAGAATTCCGCGAAGAGCTCCTATGAATTTCTAGAAGCCGCCGCATTCAACGCTATCGGGGAGGAGTCGAATTCGAAAACGCGGATGGATGACATCGAGCGCTTCACGCCGGCATTTCCGGACTCGAGGTTCCAGGAACCGATCGCATCCTACGCCATGATGTCGCTGTCGGAACTGAAGGATACCCCGCGGGTGATTGCCTACGGCGACAAGACATTGGCCGCCAACCCGAATAGCGTACCAACGTTGTTGATGATGGCCAGCACTTACGCTGACGATCCCAGACCAGGAAGTGTCACCAAAGCTGCTTCGTACGCCCAGAAAGCGATCGAAGTTTCCAAAGGGGATGCTTCAGATGCGGATGCTAAGAGCAAAATCTCTGCGGGAGCAGCCCATTCCGTGTTGGGCTATGCGCTGATGAAGGAAGACAAGACAGCGGCGGCAATTCCCGAACTGAAGACCGCGTCGGCGCTACTCAAGGGCGGCGACGATCAATCCTATGCGATTGCGATGTATCGCCTGGGTTTTGCCTATGCCAAGCTGAACAAAGTAAGCGACGCGCGAGAGGTTCTGAACGAAATTGTCAAAACGCCGGGACCCGTGCAGCAACCGGCGCAGGAGTTGTTGGCGAAAGTGAACGCCGCACGGGCGAAGAGCAAGTAATGCTATTGCGCACGGGGAGCGCGAGGCCGACGCGTGCGGGCCAACCCCAGTGAACGGACGCGGTCATAAGCGACGTGCAGGTCCTGGCTGAGCAGGTTCACGACCTGCAGACAAGCCTCCCCGTGCTCATGGAGAAACTGCAAGAGGTCCTTTCGTTTGATCATCGCGACCTGCGAATTCTCGAGCAGTTCCGCGGTGATCTCATGATGGCCGCCAGCGAGGGCGGCACTGAGGCCGAGGATTTCGCCCGGGCCCGCAATGCGCAGGATCATCCGCTTTCCCGATTCGGAGCACACACAAAGTCGAGCCCTGCCGTCGCACAGAATAAAGATACCCCGTGCCGGTTGTCCTTCGTGGAAAAGCACAGTGCCGCGAGCACACGAACTGACCGACTTCAAGGCATTAAACGCTCGCAACGTGTCAGGGGAAAGCTCGTTGAACAGGCGCTCCGGCCGTTCTATGTAGGCTATAGGACCCCGTGGGACTGCGCTTTCCATACTCCTCTGAATAGAGCATCCCCAAGTGGAAAACAGTGATAGCAGTCACCGGTAGCGGTGACTGCTGGGCGTACGGAAGCTAATTGTTGGCGGCGATCAGCTTTAAGGCCGACTTGTTTCGGATCAAGAGGGTTGAACCTTTGCTCTGGATGATCTGCTTCTTTTTGAGATCGGCAAACAGGCGGGTTACCGTCTCACGGGAAGTGCCGATCATTTGAGCAATCTCTTCGTGAGTCAGCGCTAATTTGAGGCGAGGCTCCTGCTTCAGAGCTTCGCCGTTTTTGGAACTCCATTCGAGCAGCAACTTGGCCAGTTTCTCGCCCGCAGAATGGGATAAACCGAGGGCGCGGACTTCATGGCAAGCATTGTTGTACTTTTCGCTCAGTTGCTCGGCCACCTTAAAGCAGGCATCGGAATGTTCCTTCAGAAAGCGCAGGAAATCATCTCGTTTTACGAAATTCACTTGGCAGGGGTCGACGGTTTCGGCGGTAAGCTCGTAGGGCTTGCCAGAAACGGTAGCGCTAAGGCCGAGAACTTCGCCAGGTTCGGCGATTTTCACAATCAGGGTTTTGCCGTCGGTCGCGCAGATCGACATTTTGACTCTGCCTTTGCAAAGGACAAAAATGCCTCGAGGAGCCTGCCCTTCGACGAACAGCACTGCGCCTTTGGGATAAGCGGTGGCGTACTTGATGCCTTCAAAGGTTTGAAGGGCGGCGGCCGGCAAGTCGCAGAACAGATGTTCGCTGCGGGTTTTGCAGGTCAGGCAGCTTTCGATGATGTCGAGTCCATATGGTGAGAGCATAAATCACCCCAGTTAAGTTAGGCTTTGCGCCGGGTCACGCGTGTCCCCTGCGGGCCGACCCATGTGACCTGTGTCACGATCCTAGTGTCCGTCCGGACCAAACGCTTCGCTGTGACTCGGCCCACAGGCGTTTGTGATGGGCCTCACACCCGCGGCTAATCCGAAAAAGTGGCGCAAAGCCATAGATTCGAGGCATACTAGGGCAACTCGCATCCCGCGCCACCTCGGGTCCGGCATTCATGGAACTAAAGGAACCAGAAATACAACCAGTCCCTCCTTCCACGGCGATAAGCGTGGAACAGCGGCAACGCCGACGGATGCTGGCAGCGCTCGCGTTGCTGCTTGCCGCCTTGCTGGTGGTGCTGATCAAAGACCGGCAGTTTTGGATGTCCTCGGCCACTCCTGCCGAGCCAGTTGCGGACGAGGCTCCGGTTGCAGCCATGCCGAGTTCGAGTTCGCCGCCTGCGACTCCACAGCCTGACGGAAATGTGAGCAAACCGGCAACTGCGGTAACGAAATCAGCCGCGGCAAGCGCAGTCCGTAAAAAGGTGACGAGCAAGCATTCGGTCGCACCGACGGCTTCGCCCCAGCTCCCGCCGAGTGAGAGCGCCGTGAATGGTGGCGCCATGATTAGTGCAACAAACCGTACCGTGCTGCCGCCATTACAGATTGAGGTGGTCGCGGGAAATCAACATCGGCCACTCGCTCCGAAGAACAATTCGGTAAAAGTGGACATGGATTCGAGCGCCTCATTTACTCCGCCAAGTACCACTCCGCTTGAGCAGGTCGCTGAGAGCCAACCTATGCGGGAGGACGCTTCGGCGAATGTCACCGTACCCGCCGCAACCGCGCAAAGAGTGAGCCGGTCGGTCAAGCCTGAGTACCCGGTGCTGGCGAAGCAGATGAAGGTACAGGGTGCCGTCGTGCTGCAGGCGCTGATTGACAAGGGTGGGCGGATCGAGGAGCTTCACGTGGTTACCGGGCCGGCAATTTTAGCTACGGCGGCGCAGGAGGCGGTGAAGCAGTGGCGCTTTAAGCCCTACTACCAGCAGGGACAAGCGGTGGAAACTGAGGCTCGCATCACGGTGAATTTTACCATCTCAACCTTTTGATACGGAGATACCCGGCGCATACGATGAACGGCTTTCCTGAAAAATTTCTGAAAATAGCTTGCTTCTCGATGTTATTGCTTCTCGCGAGCTTAAGTCCCGGTTTCTGCGAAGATACAGGAGATGAGATGCGGTTCGTGCTGTCCAGTTCAAGTTTCCAGAATGGTTCCCAAATACCCAAGAATTTCACCTGCCAGGGGGCGGATATATCTCCCGAGCTGCACTGGAGTTCTCCGCCTCCGGGAACGAAGAGCTTTGCGCTGATCGCAGATGACCCGGATGCGCCGGCAGGAACCTGGACGCATTGGGTGCTTTTTGATTTGCCGGGACAAACGGCGTCATTAGCGGAAGGCGTTCCCAAAACCGATGAACTTCCTGGGGGCGGCTTGCAGGGCAGGAACGATTTCCGGAAATCCGGCTACGGCGGGCCTTGTCCTCCAGCCGGCAAGCCCCATCGCTATTTCTTCAAACTTTATGCGGTGGATAAAACGCTCGGTCTGAAACCCGGGGCAAACAAGGGCGAAGTCGAGCAGGCTTTGCAGGGTCATATTCTGGGGAAAGCCGAGTTGATGGGCACGTATCAGCGTTAGGTTTTCAGCAAATAAACAGGCGTCCGGACCCTTTCGAGTCACTGGACGCCCGGGCAGCCCTCCCCCAGAACTGCTCGAAAAGAAGAGTAGATTCTCCCCGCCTTCTTGAAAATGGCCCGTCCGTGCCAGTGCTACCCACCAATGTGCCATCGGGCCCGCGAGCCAAATGGCTTGTCTGATGCGCTAACCCCCTGATCAAAGCCTCAAGTCCATCAACATTTCGTCGATGGAAAAGGAGACGCTAGAGGTTCTGTGTCCGAACTGCAGAATCCGGAAATCTATCGCACCGTTCTGGACAGCCTGGAAACAGGCGTGTGCGTGGTCGACCTCGACGGCCGCATTGCCTTTTGGAACCAGGGTGCGACCCATGTTGCCGGTTATATGCACCACGAGGTGATCGGGCGGCCTTGCCAGGAGTTCATGTCTTGCCCGCGGGGGAATCAGGAGAGGGCTCAGTCTGACGGTAAAGCGCCGTTTGGGCGCATTCTGCACGAGGGTAAGGCCACCATGGTGGCCCTCCGGCTACGGCATAGACGCGGCCACCAATTGCCAGTGCTGATGCACGTATCGCCAGTTCGGAATCAGCACGGGTCAGTGATCGCGATTGTCGCAAGCTTCGATAGTCACAGCCTGAAGTTACTCAACGATCGTGGCCCCCGGAATGCGCTGCCTCTCGCCGGATTGGATGTAAGCACAGGAGTGGCAAACCGTAGTTTCAGCCTCTTTCATTTGCGCGAACAAATGGCGAGCTTCGTCGAATACAGGGTTCCCTTTGGCATTTTGCGCGTCCGGGCAAATGCATTCGACCAGTTTTGTGCCAGCTATGGACGGGAAGCAGGAAGCGCGGCGTTGCTGGTAATGGCACAAACCCTCAGCAACAGCTTTCGGCCAAGTGATTTCGTTGGACGCTGGGGAGAAGATGAATTTCTGGTGATTCTGGCGAACTGTGCCGGCGCAGGAATTCGCAGCCTCTATGAACGCACGCAGAAGAGTCTGAGCTCTGTCGAAATTCGCTGGTGGGGAGAATCCCTGCGAGTGCCTACATCGATCGGCTGCTCCTCGGTTGAACTCGGAGACACGATTGAGTTGCTCTTAAGCCGTGCCGAAGAACCGGGCACTGCTACTTCGCCACCCATTTCTCATCTGGAGCCGAAGGAATCGAGGAGTTCTTAAAACATGTTCGGCATCATTGGAATTTTGGTCGTATTCGGCGCTGTGCTGGGCGGTTATCTGATGGAACACGGCCACATCCGCGTGCTGCTGCAACCCGCGGAACTGCTGATCATTGGAGGGGCGGCAACCGGGACGGTTCTGATCGCGAATCCGCTGCATATTCTGAAGCAGATTGCGTCCGGCATTTCAGGAGTGTTTGCCGGCTCAAAGTTTACCAAGCAACGCTATATCGACACGCTGAAGATGAGCTACGACCTGCTGAACAAAGCGCGGCGGGACGGATTGATGGCGTTGGAGAATGACGTTGAGGATCCGGCGAAAAGTCCATTGTTCTCGAAGTATCCCGCGTTTTTGAGCAATCATCACATCCGCGATTATTTCTGCGACACCATGCGAATGGCGATCAGCGGTGTCGAGGCTTTCGATCTCGATCAACTTCTGGATCTCGATTTAGAGGTTCACCACGCATCGGCCAGCCAACCGATCTCCTCTCTCACTACGACGGCTGATTCTCTTCCGGGGTTGGGGATTGTGGCAGCGGTGCTCGGGGTGGTCATTACGATGCAAGCGCTGGGCGGACCGCCGGAAGAGATTGGACAAAAAGTCGCCGCGGCGCTGGTGGGAACGTTCCTGGGAATTCTACTTTGCTATGGCCTGGTCGGACCTATCTCCGCCAACATGGCGAAATTGGTGGAGGAGGAAAGCGCCTATCTTCACGTCCTGCGCGTGGTCATGATTTCTTTTCTAAAGGGCGCTGCACCGATCATGGCGGTGGAGTTTGCGCGCCGCGCAATTCCGGGGCATGTACGGCCATCGTTTCAGGAGGTTGAAACCATCTGTCGCAATCGCGCCGCGGATGCACCGGCTGAAGCTTCCACCCCCGAAACAGCGTCCCCACCCGAGGCGGCGGCAGGTGCTAGTGCGGGGACATAGGTATGGGCCAGGATCGTCCATTCATCGTCATCAAGAAGAAGGGTGGGCATGGTGGCCACCACGGCGGCGCATGGAAAGTCGCTTATGCCGATTTCGTGACCGCCATGATGGCGCTGTTCATCGTGCTGTGGCTGCTAAACAGCAGCAAGAAAGTACAGGAGGCAGTGGGCGGGTATTTCAGGGATCCGGCCGGAACGGCCAACCATGTCGGCAGCGACAGAACGGGTTCGGGCGACAACATCGCGATCACCAAAGACGACATGCCCAAATTAAAAGAGCAGTTGCAGCAACGCATCCGCCAGATGAGCAATTTTGAGGCATTGCAAAAACAGATCGAGATGAGCGTGACGTCCGAGGGGCTGCGAATCGAGCTGCTCGAAACGGAAAGCGGGACGTTCTTTGATCTGGGGAGCTCAAAGCCGAACCAGAACGGCGAAGATCTACTAGCCCTGCTGGCGCAGCAATTGGGCAAGCTGCCCAACCAAGTCTCGATTGAGGGGCATACTGACGCGGAGCCTTATTCGGGGAAGAGTGACTACAGCAATTGGGAACTGTCGACCGACCGCGCCAATGCCGCACGACGGTTGATGCAGTCGAATGGCGTGCGCCAAAGCCAGGTTTCGCAAGTGCGCGGTTATGCTGATCAGATGCTGCGCAAGCCCGACGACGCTTTGGACCCTTCCAACCGCCGCATTTCGGTCATCGTTCAGTATCTCGACAAATGAGTTTCCCGAATCGGCGGCGATGTTGGTGATGGATGCACTTTCCGGTAGTGATGTCTGATAGAGCGAAGCGACTTCCTTCGCGCTACAATATCCAGTTTTGTTAGCAATGTTTTCAAGAGGGATCTAGACCGTGATTATCGGTGTGCCAAAAGAAAGTTATCCCGGGGAACGGCGCGTGGCGCTGGTCCCGATGGTGATTCCGACGCTGGCCAAAGCCGGTTTTGAAATCATTGTTGAGAGCGGGGCCGGAGTTTGCGCCGAGTACCCTGATGCGCTTTACACGGAGAAGGGAGCACGGATCGTTCCTGACCGGGCCTCCGTTTTCTCCCAAGCCGACATCATTACCCAGGTTCTTTGCTACGGGTCGAACGACATCAACGGAAAAGCCGATTTGCCGCTGATGCGAAAGGGCCAGGTTCTCGTTGGCTTTCTTCGCCCCCTAGGCTCGGTCGAGGTACTGCAGCAGATCGCCCGGACCGGCGTAATGGCATTTGCGGTCGAGTTAATGCCGCGCAGTACGCGTGCCCAGAGTATGGATGCACTTTCCTCTATGGGGACGATTGCCGGCTACAAGGCGGTTCTGGTGGCGGCGGTGACGTTGCCAAAACTCTTTCCGATGATGACGACGGCTGCGGGAACGATCACGCCGGCCAAGTTGTTCGTGATCGGCGCAGGGGTTGCAGGATTGCAAGCGATTGCCACGGCCCGGCGACTGGGTGCCGTGGTCTCGGCCTACGATATGCGCCCGGCTTCGAAGGAGCAGGTGCAGAGCCTGGGTGGACGCTTCGTTGAGCTTCCGATCGAGGCAAAGAATGCGCAGGATGCGCGGGGTTATGGCACAGCGCAGGATGAAACCTTCTATGCCAAGCAGCGTGAACTGCTTGCACGCGCAGTTGCCGAGAGCGATGTAGTGATCACCACCGCGGTAATTCCGGGGAAAAAGGCCCCGGTATTGATCACTGCCGATATGGTGAAGCAGATGGCACCGGGCTCGGTGATTGTCGACCTTGCTTCGGAACGTGGTGGAAATTGTGAATTGACTCGCGCCGGCGAGGTGGTGGTCGACAACAACGTGACGATTATCGGGCGGATTAACGTGGCGAGTGAAGTCCCTTATCACGCCAGCCAAATGTACGCGCGAAATCTCACGGCGTTTCTGCAATATCTCGTCAAAGACGGAAAGGTACGCAACGACCCCGACGACGAAATCGTGCGGGAGACGCTATCGACGCGGGATGGGGAAATCGTAAGCAAGCGCGTTCGAGAGTTCTTTAAACTTCCGGAACTAGCAGCCAGTAGTCGATAACCAGGAATGCCAAAGGAGTTATATGCCGCCGGATTTTATATCTAACCTGTACGTGTTCATCCTGGCCGGATTCGTAGGCTTCGAAGTGATCCGGCGGGTATCTCCCCTGCTTCACACGCCGCTCATGTCGCTGACCAACGCACTCGACGCGATTGTGGTGGTGGCGGCGATCATTATCGCGGGCCGCCATGAGACGCGGCTAACAACCACGCTGGGGGCGATCGCGGTCGCCGCTTCTTTCAGCAATATGGTGGGCGGCTTCCTGATTACCGACCGCATGCTGCGCATGTTCAAATCCCGCGGGTCGAAAAAATCATGACTGAGCTAGCGTTGCAGCAGTACCTCGATTTCGCATATATCATCGCGGTCATTCTCTTCATTCTTTCGCTTAAATTCCTAAGCTCACCGGTGAGTGCGCGCTGGGGCGTTCTGGCTGGCGAGATAGGCGCTGCCTTGGCGGTCGCTGTCACGCTGTTCAACCCCGAGGTGACACAGTACAAATGGATTCTTATCACTTTGATCATCGGTGCCGGAGTTGGCGTTCCGCTGGGCATGGTGCACATGACCACGGTGCCGCAGCGGACTGCATTGAGCCATGCTTTCGGCGCTCTCTCAGCGGCCATTATCGGCATCGCTGAGTTCTACGTGGGCACGACACCGACGCGATTTCAAATGGGAGAAATCGCGCTGGAAGTCATCATTGGGTCACTGACTTTTACCGGTAGCTTGATCGCGGCAGGAAAGCTACAGGAAATACTGCCTCAGCGTCCGATCGTTTATCGCGGGCAGAATATTGTCAGCCTTTCGGTTTTGGCAGGAGCCTTAGGTCTGGCTACTGCTTTGGTTGTAAATCCCGCGAACACCCTACTGTTTCCGATCATGGTGACGGTGGCTCTGTTGTTTGGGATCATGTTGGTCACCCCTATCGGCGGCGCAGACATGCCCACCGTCATCTCACTATTGAATTCGTACGCTGGGGTTTCGGCGGCGTTATTGGGGTTTGTCCTTAACAGTAAGGTGCTTGTCGTCGCGGGCGCTCTCGATGGCTCTTCCGGCTTCATCCTCTCCGTGATCATGTGCAAGGCCATGAATCGCTCCTTCACCAACGTAATGTTCGGAGCGTTCGGGCAAGTGCAGGCTGCGGCTGCGGCTGCGCAGGAAGAGAGAACGGTTCGCAGCGCCAGCCCGGAAGAAGCGGCGGGAATCCTTGCGGCTGCGAGTCGGGTGGTGGTGGTTCCCGGTTATGGCATGGCGGTAGCGCAAGCCCAGCACAAGGTTCGCGAGCTCTATGACGTCCTCAGCAAAAAGGGGATCGATGTTCGATTCGCCATTCATCCGGTGGCCGGACGCATGCCGGGGCACATGAATGTATTGCTTGCCGAAGCCGATATCCCATATGACCGCCTGATCGAAATGGATGAAATTAATGGCGAGTTCGCGCAAACCGACGTGGCGCTGATCATCGGGGCGAATGACGTGACCAATCCAGCGGCGCGGACTGACAAGTCGAGTCCGATCTACGGGATGCCTATTCTCGACGTCGATAAAGCGCGCACAGTCATGGTGATCAAGCGCAGCATGAATCCGGGCTTCGCCGGCATCGACAATCCGCTCTACTACATGGATCGGACGCTGATGCTGTTCGGCGATGCCAAGGCGGTTGTGAACGGCCTGGTGCACGAGCTGTCTGCGAATTCGCACTAACACTGCCTGGCAGCCTCCTCCTTGGTCCGGGCGGCCAGCCCGGACCGAACGTCACATTCACCTTGTGATTAAAGTCACGTCGGCGAGTGAGAGCACTCATTGCCGCTTTTCCTGCCTGCCCCAAGAATGGACTTGCCGTACAGCTTTGAGCAGGAGGCAAGTGCAATGCCGGCTGAGGGTGGCGATAGTAATCTCTGTAGGCGCGGTCAGAAGTTTCTTTTGGTTGGGGTGCTTGCTTTATTTGCGGTAGTCCATGCGTCAGCGGCCCCGCAGAAAGCCGCTCCGAAGCCGACTAATGACGATTGCCTGGCCTGTCACGGCGACTCCACTCTTACCCACGATGTAAACGGCAAGCCGGTCAGCCTTTATGTGAACGCCGACAAGTTCAAAGATTCCATGCACGGCAGCATGTTTCAATGCGTGGATTGCCATGCCGACCTGAAGACTTCTCCGCATGAAAATACGCCCGCCAAGGTCTCTTGTGCCAAGTGCCACGCAGACGAACAGGCAGCCTACGACCGCAGCTTTCATGCCAAGGCAGTGAAAGCCGGAGATGATCATGCCGCCACCTGTACCGACTGCCACGGAAGCCCGCACGAACTGCTTGCAGCCGCTGATCCGAAATCAAAGGTCAGTCACGCCAATATTCCGGCGACTTGTGGCGCATGTCACGGCCAGAAGTTCGCCATGGCGCCCAGCGGGCACAGCACCCAGCTCTACGTCTCGTATCAGGAGAGCGTGCATGGGCGCGCCGTAGCGGCAGGCTCGGAGAAAGCGGCTGTGTGCACGGACTGCCACGGGTCACACGAGATCCTCTCGGCGAGTGATCCGAACTCATCAATTTTCAAATTCAACGTCCCGAGGACTTGTGCAAAATGCCATAGCCCCGTGGCGCAGGAGTTCGCGCAGAGTATTCACGGCCAGGGCATCGCGCGCGGTAACTGGCAGGCTCCGGTGTGCACGGACTGCCACGGCATTCACTCCATAAAGTCACACGTGGACCCGAACTCTCCCGTGAACGCGCAGAATGTGGCGCTGGTCACATGTGCGCGATGCCATGAAGGTGTTCGTCTTTCGCAGGAATTTGGTTTTGAAGGGCGGCGCGAGACGACTTACATGGCGAGTTATCACGGGATGGCGTCGAAGCTGGGATCCACGGTGGTTGCGAATTGTGCCAGTTGCCACGGTGTGCACAATATTCTGCCCTCAAGCGATCCGAGATCAACCATCAATCACCAAAACCTGGTGAAGACTTGTGGACAATGCCACCCGGGCGTGACCGAGAAATTTGTTGCCGCCAAAGTGCACATCGATGCTCCGCTTTCCGCCGACACAGGCAGCGTTGCGGTGCGGTGGATACGGACGTTTTATGTTGGCATGATCGTGGCTGTGATTGGCGGAATGGTTCTGCACAACTTCATCATCTGGCGCTATAAGGCGATTTGGCGCCGCAATGGCCAGCATCGGGTCGTCACTCGCATGTCCGGCATGCAGCGCGTGCAGCACATCACTTTGCTGGTCAGCTTCTTTGTCCTGGTCATAACCGGGTTCGCATTGAAGTTCCCCGACTCCTGGTTTGCGTCCCTGCTGGCAATGAATGAAAAAGTTCGAAGCATCACCCACAGGGTGGCGGCTTTGGTGTTGATCTCCGCCGGTGTTTATCACCTGTTCTACATCGCATTCAATCGCGACGGCCGACGGTTGATCAAAGACTTCTTGCCGGTTCCGAAGGATGCCTCAGACGTGTGGCGAACCATGGCCTATTACCTCGGCCTGACTCGAGAGAAGCCAGAATTTGCGCGATTCAACTACGCCGAAAAGGCTGAGTATTGGGCGCTGGTCTGGGGCCTGATTGTCATGGCGAGCACCGGAGTCATGTTGTGGGCCAAGATCTCTTTCGGAAACCTGTTGCCACGCTGGTGGCTGGATGTGGCCACCGCAATTCACTTGTACGAAGCGGTACTGGCTACGCTTGCCATCATCGTCTGGCACTTCTACCAGGTGTTCCTCGATCCAGATGTATATCCGATGAACTGGGCATGGTGGGACGGGAAGATGTCCGAAGAGCACTATCGCGAAGAACACGGACTGGATGCCGCAACCCTGCTGCAAGCGGCACGGGATGAAGCGGAGTTGTGTACTCACGAAGAGAGGCTGAAGCTCGACGAAGGAGAAGGGGCAACGGCGGCAGAGGCTGACGCGGAAACGACCGAGTCGCGGAAATAAGTGCAAATTGCTTGGCTTTTCATGCCGCATGGAGCAAAATCGTCCTCACTCGTCAACATCGATGACAACGTACCGGTAGTTTGGTTGCAGATGTCAGCAGGGGTGTGATCTCCGGAGGAGACGATGAGCCCTGAAGTTTCGAATCCGCAGTCTGAGCCGGTTCGACCATTGGCGACTGTCTGGCGGGCCCTTGGCAATCCCATCAGTTTGACAGGGGCAGCACTAGCCCTGGTCAGTCTGGCTAATATCATTTTTCTTTTTCTGATTGATCTCCTCTCACAACAGCCGAGCCCTTATGTGGGCATTCTCGGCTACATGATCGCGCCAGGATTCCTCATTTTGGGCTTGTTGTTGATTGCGGGGGGCGCATGGTGGGACCGCCACCGGCGCAGCAAGCGTGCCCCCGGCGAGCCGCACCACTACATGAAGCTCGATTTCAACGATCCGACTCAACGCGGCGCGGTCGCGTTCTTCTTCAGTTTTACCATCGTTTTTATCCTGATGAGCGTGATCGGAAGCTACAAAGCCTACGAATTTACCGACTCGGTGCAGTTTTGTGGACAGCTCTGCCATTCGGTGATGAACCCCGAATTCACGGCTTACTCGCTTTCGCCTCATGCTCGGGTGGCGTGTGTGGAGTGCCACGTCGGTGCAGGAGCGTCGTGGTATGTGCGATCCAAACTATCAGGTGCGCGGCAGGTATTTGCTACGGCCTTCAAAACCTATCCGCGTCCGATTCCCACGCCGGTGCATAATTTGCGGCCTGCACCCGAGACCTGCGAGGAATGTCACTGGCCCAGGCGATTCATTGGCGCGCAACTAAAAGTATTCACCCACTACGCCAGTGATGAGAAGAACACCCCGCGCCAGATTCGCATGCTGCTCAAGACCGGTGGTGGCGATCCGGCGACGGGCGCACCCTCCGGCATTCACTGGCACATGAACATCGCTAACGAGATCACGTATATCGCGACCGACGATAAGCGCCAGGTGATTCCTTACATTCACGTGAAAGATCTGCAAGGCCGTGTGACCGAGTACAGCGCCAAAGACTCGCCACTGAGCAAAGAGGAGATCGCGAAACGTCCGAAACGGCGGATGGACTGCGTGGACTGCCATAATCGCCCCACGCACATTTATGTGCCGCCGGACCGCGCCGTGGACGAATCGTTGTATGCGGGACGTATGGACGCTTCTTTGCCGTTCCTAAAGCAGGAAGCCGTGGCGCTGTTAACGGCCTCTTATGCCACCACCGACGCTGCCATGCAAGGCATCGCGACGGACTTCCACAAGTTCTACCAGGACAAATATCCCGAAGTAGAAAAGAACAAGCCGAACGAAATTCGCACGGCGATCGCAGAAGTGCAGAGGATTTATCGCAGCACGACATTCCCGGAAATGAAGTTGGACTGGAAGACGCACCCCAACAACATCGGCCACTTCTATTTTCCCGGTTGCTTCCGCTGCCACGATGGGCAGCATGTCAGCGCCGAAGGCCGGGTGATCCCGAAGGATTGTGACGTCTGCCACAGCCTTCTGGAGCAGCAAGAGGGCGTCACGCGGCTCGTTTCCTCCCAAGGCGTGGCTTTCAAACACCCGGTGGACATTGGCGATCTGAGCCAGGTTACGTGCAGCGATTGCCACAACGGCGGAGTTGGGCCGTAAGTTGGCGGTTTGCTGATGTTTCTGCGCCTTGTGATCCACATCACAGCCGGGCGTGACTTCTCTCACGGCCTCGAGGTTACCCTGCCTATATCGTTGCAGCGAGGGTGAATCCCAGGAATTTGAGGGTAAGGAGACCGCCAATGGCTTCGGGCAATGGTAACGGACATCCGCCGCACGCCGGTGAGAACGTTCCGCGGCTGATTTTTTGGGAAGTTACAAAAGGCTGCAACTTACGCTGCATTCATTGCCGTGCCAGCGCTACAGAGCTGAGTTCGCCACGCGATCTATCAACGCACATCGCGCTTGGAATCATTGATCAGATCGCTGAGTATGCGAAACCCATCCTGGTCCTCAGCGGCGGTGAACCGCTATATCGTTCCGACATCTTCCAGTTGGCAACTTACGGGAGAGACAAGGGCCTGCGAGTTGCGCTGGCGACCAACGGCACCCTGGTGACCAAAGAAGTTGCCCGCATGATCGTGGATTCGGGCATTAAGCGGGTTTCCATCAGTCTGGATGGTTCCGACGCCAAGACTCATGACGCATTCCGGAACATCCCCGGGGCGTTCGATGCCGCTGTGCAGGGCATGCGGAACCTACAGGCATTGGGCATGTCGGTGCAAATCAATACGACCATTGCACGCCACAATGCTAAGCAACTGCCAGACGTTTTGCAGCTAGCGAAATCGCTTGGCGCCGATGCACTGCATACGTTCCTGCTCGTCCCCGTCGGTTGCGGGGTTGATATCGCAGCGGACCAAATGGTGCCCCCGGATGAATACGAGAAAATGCTGAACTGGTTCTACGATCAATCCCTGGAAGGTGGAATCGAGTTGAAGGCCACCTGCGCTCCGCATTACTTCCGTGTGGTGCGGCAGCGGCGGGTAGCGGAACGGCATTCCGCGGAGGCGGCCAAAGCGGCTGCGGCTGCCAAACATGCAGCCGATCCGTCAGGCATTGGTCCTACCGAAATGATTATGCCTGGTGGTACCGGCATTTCTCTAAAGCCGCAGGGCCACCATAGCGGTCATCCCGGAGACCATCCATCGGATATGAACGCGATGACCAAAGGCTGTCTTGCGGGAACCGGTGTTTGTTTCATCTCGCATGAAGGCGAGGTTTTCCCATGTGGTTACTTGCCGGTGATCGCGGGCGACTTGCGCAAGCAGACCTTTGCTGACATCTGGGAGAACGCCGGGGTTTTCAATGCGCTGCGCGATACCAACAATCTGAAAGGGAAGTGCGGCTGCTGCGAATTTCGCAACGTCTGCATGGGATGCCGGGCGCGGGCATTTGCCGCGACCGGCGACTATCTCGATGCAGAGCCCTTCTGCGTCTATGAACCGCGCATGAGCAACTTGAAACAGAAAGAAAAGGAACCGGAAACCGTCGTTCGATAGCGCTTAGAGACAGTGGGGATCATGGCTGAACACGTAACTGAACTTGCAGGTTTGTCGAGCAGTTCCCATGCGCGGGCTCGAGTTCGCTCCCTGATTGTTCCTCGAGAACATGGCGCGTGGGGGATGTTGCTGGTTCCACTGGCAACTGGGGCCGTCGTCGGACTTGTCGGAGGGGGGCGAGCATTAGCTTTGCCCTGGCTACTCCTGGCGACACTCAGCATATTTTGGCTGCGCACGCCAGTCGAAAGCTGGTTGGGAACGACTCCGATGCGAGCGCAAACGGCAGACGAACGCAAATTCGTCGGAAAGGGCATCCTGGCGTTGATCGCAACGTCCGCTGTCGCTCTTGCCGGCTTATTTTGGCAGGGTCAGAACCTGCAACTGCTGTGGCTCGGTTTGGTTTCGGCCAAGGCATTTGGGACGCAAGTGTTGCTAAGGAAATGGAGTCGTGACATGCGGACGCTCTCACAGATCGTCGGTGCCATTGCGCTGACGGCGACTGCGCCAGCCGCATACATTGTCGTGCAAGGTAGCCTGAACAAAACGGCAGTGTTGTTGTGGCTGTGCAATTGGTTCTTCGCGGTGAATCAGATTCAATTCGTTAAACTTCGGATCCACTCCTCCCGGCTGCAGGGAGTATGGACAAAGGCTCTGTGCGCGAGGTCGTTTCTGGTTACGCAATTGGTTGTCGTAACAGGCCTGTGTATCACCTGGCGCCTGCAGAGGTTGTCGGGGCTGGTAATCCTGGCCTTTGTTCCTGCGCTCGCACGGGGGATTCACTGGGTTGTGGCGCCGTCTCGGCCACTTGCCGTGCGCCGCCTGGGATGGACGGAGTTGGCGCAGGCACTGACTTTCGGGGTTCTTCTCGTTGCAGCATTCGGCTTGCACGCTTCATAACAATCGAAACTCATATTAGGAGAAGGGGATGGCATGAATACTGGCAAAAGTGTACGCGAACTGGCGGTCGAAACACCGAACGCCACACGCGTATTCGAAAAATTTGGAATTGATTATTGCTGCGGAGGCAAGCAGTCTCTGGATCAAGCTTGCAGCAACGCAGGGTTGCAGGTCGATGAAGTGTTGAAGGCGTTGGAGGCGGCTGCTTCATCTGCCGCAGAATCTGCTGCGGCGCCGGCAGATTCACTCGCCGAACTTGCGTCCTACATCGTCCGAAAACACCACACATTCACGCGCGAGGAGATCGCACGCCTGAAAACGTTGCTCGATAAGGTCTGCTCCGCCCATGGAACGAAACATCCTGAGCTCCTCACAATTCAAGACCTATTTGGCGAACTTTCGCAGGAACTTACGATGCACTTGATGAAAGAAGAGAACGTGCTTTTCCCCTACATAGCCCGAATGGAAGAGGCAATCCGGGAGCATGAGGGGTTTAGACCTCCTCCGTTTGGGACAGTCCAAAATCCGATCTGCATGATGACTCAGGAGCACGACGGAGCTGGCGAGGCTCTGCGGAAGATCCGCGAAGCAAGTGGCGACTTCAATGCTCCGGCAGACGCGTGCGTCAGCTATCGGACTCTCTACGAGGCGTTGGAAGGGTTCGAAGCGGATCTTCACCGGCACATTCATCTCGAGAATAACGTTTTGTTTCCGCGTGCGATCGAGATGGAAGACAGTGTCCGGGCCGCGGTACGGTAGCCTGGGTTAGCAGGCGAGCTGGTCACGGCTTAGCTTGAAGCCGTTCAGGTTGCCGAGCACCGTTACGGCGATCGATTCTGTTTGGAAGAATTCGTTGGCGAGTTGCTGGAGTTGATCGGCCGTTACGGATTCAATTCTCTCCAGGAGCTCGTCCATTGAGTAGAAGCGGTCGAAATACATCTCCTGGCGTGCCAGATTGGACATGCGCGAGGTGGACGACTCCAGCGACAGCATCAGACTGCCCTTTAACTGGTCCTTGGAGCGGCGCAATTCTTCTTCTGGAACCTGCTCGGCCTTCAGCTTGCGAAACTCCGCAACGATGCACTGTACGACTTTGGCGGCTGATTCCCGAGAAGTACCAGCGTACACGGAGAGGCAGCCGGTGTCGCGGTACGGGCTCAAATCGCTGTAGATGGCGTACGCCAGTCCTTGACGTTCGCGAATGTTCTGAAACAATCGCGAACTCATACCCCCGCCAAGCAACGTATTCAGAATGTAAGAAGCGTAGCGATTTTCATGAGCGATCGGGTGCGAAGGAACACCCACGCAGATCTGCACCTGCTCCAGTGCCTTCTTGTTGCGCATAATGATGCGCGGCATAACCGTCGGCGGCGCGCTATGGAAGCCATTCTTGACCGGCTTCATATGCTGGAAGTGCTTGCTGACGAGGGCGACAAAATCGTCGTGGTTCAAGTTCCCGGCGGCGCTGATGATGAGATTGCCGGGGCCGAACCTCTGCGCATAAAAGCCGAGCACGGGATCGCGCTCGAAGCGCTTTACCGTGTCTTTGGTGCCAAGGATCGGACGTCCGAGAGGGTGGTCCTTCCAAAAATTCTGGGTAAAAATCTCATGGACGAGGTAGTCGGGACTGTCTTCGTCCATTTTGATTTCTTCCAGGATGACGCCGCGCTCACGGGTGATGTCCTGGGTATGGAAGACGGGGTTGAGGACCAGATCACTCAACACGTCCATCGCGATCGGGAGGTGCTCATCCAGCACCTTGACGTTGAAGCAGATGCATTCCTTGGCGGTGAAGGCGTCCATATTTCCGCCGATTGAATCGACTTGGCGGGCAATGTCCTCAGCCGAACGGTGTTGCGTGCCTTTGAACACCATGTGTTCGACGAAATGCGAAATCCCGTTCCACTGCAGATCCTCGTCGCGGGAACCCGTTTTCACCCAAATGCCGATGGAGACCGAGCGGATGTGCTGCATCTGCTCGGTGATGACGGTCAGCCCGTTAGGCAAGACCTCTCGTCGAATATTGCGAACTTCTTGAACCATAAAACGTTTAAGCTGATCCTTGGAGTGCTACCCCACCATCATTGTTACACAAGCGCTGAAGCTCCGCTAAATATGTTAGTCACTTATAATCAACAACATAGATGAAATTACCGTGTACGATTAAGCAAGATCGCTCCTCTAGAATGCGGAAGAGAGGAGCTCAAAGTAACTTAGATGCATGTCAACCGATGAAGAAAAAACGCTTTTAGGCCTTAGTCTTCAAGAGCTTACAAGGCTTGCGGAAGATGGTGGCCAGCCCCCGTATCGGGGCAGACAGATCTTCGAAGCGATTTACCGGCAACGGCTGCGCTCCCCAGAAGACCTGTCTACGTTGCCGCGATCCTTTCGTGACGAATTGCTGCATCAAGGCTTCTCCATCGGGCTCCCAGAGATTGAGAAGAAGTTTGATTCTGCCGATGGCACGATCCGTTACCTGCTCAAGTTGGGCGACGGGCAGACGGTGGAAACCGTCTGGATGCCCGAGGGGGATGACGGGGAAGCAGGGGATGGAACTGCCGCCGGGGACGAAGAGGAGCAGCGGTCATTGCGGCGGGCCACCATTTGCGTTTCCAGCCAGGTCGGCTGTGCCGTCGACTGTCAGTTCTGCCTGACCGCTCTGCTCGGAGTGAAGCGAAATCTCAGCCCGGGCGAAATCGTGGGTCAAATCGCCACAGTCTTGAATGACCAAGGGGTTTCCTTGCCGGAGAACCGGATCAATATCGTCTTTATGGGAATGGGAGAGCCGTTCCTGAACTACGACAACTTTATCAAGGCGGTGTCGTTGCTCGTGGAGGGAGTGGGGATCGCGGAGTCTCGCATGACAGTCTCGACCGCCGGCATTGTGCCGCGAATTTTTGATCTCGGCGCAGAGCCGGTCAGGCCCAAGCTCGCGATTTCGTTGAATGCCTCGAATGATGAGCTGCGCGGACAGCTTATGCCGCTAAATCGCAAGTGGAACCTTGAGAAGCTAATCTCAGCAGCTCGAGATTTCCCGCTGCGCAACCGGGAAAAGCTTACTTTCGAATATGTGTTGTTGAAGGATGTGAATGATTCAGTACAGAACGCCAGAGAAGTGGTCGAACTGATTCGTGGCATTCGTGCGAAAGTGAATTTGATTGCATTGAATCCGGGGCCGGGAATCGGTTTTAGAACTCCGGCGGAGGAGAGTGTTCTGGCCTTTCAGAAGATTTTGATTTCTGCAGGGATTCCCACGTTTGTGAGGCGTCCTCGAGGTCGCGACATCTACGCCGCATGTGGGCAGTTGAAGAGAACCGTGGAACTGCAAAGTGCGTGAGTTCAGTCGCACGATTACTGGCTTCCGGCACCTTTCGCTTGTGACACCGGGGACTGGGGCCATTGAGTGCTCGTGGATTCGGTACAGGCGGGAAGGGTAATGCGAAAAATGGCGCCACCTTCCGGACGATTCTGGCACAGAATTTTGCCCTTGTGCTCCTGAATAATTCCGTAGCAAACGCTTAGTCCTAAGCCTGCGCCTTGACCCACCGGGCGTGTAGTGTAGAAGGGATCGAACACTTTTTCCGGGTTCTGGATGCCAGGGCCGTTGTCGGAGAACTCCAGTTCGACTGCGCCAGCGTTGGTTCGGGTCGTGACCGTCATGGCCCCGCCTTTTTCCGCCAGAGCATGGAGGGCGTTATTCGTTATGTGCAGGCAAATCTGCAAGAGTTGGTTGGAGTCTCCCAGCACCCGCGGCAGGGCGGGATCCAAGTTCGTCCGAACCTGAACGTATGCTCCACGCAGTTGCGGGGGGTGCAGCTTGACCGCAGTTTGCACCAGAGCGTTGAGATCGATGGCGGACTTTTCTCCGGGTACCTGTTTGGCGAAACTCAGAAGACTTGAAACCAGAGTACGTGTGCGCCGAAGTTGCTGCTCCATCTTCTGCATCAGGGTCCGCTGTTCAGTCGAAAGCTCGGTTGAATTCAACAACTCGGAATAGCCGAGCATTGCCGTGAGTGGGTTGTTCAATTCGTGGGCGGCGCCGCCAACCAATTGCCCGAGCGCCGCAAGCTTCTCCGACTGTACTAACTGGGTTTGCAGACGAGTCAAATTCTCAAAGGATTGTTCGGATTGCTTCAGTAGTCGAAGCAGTTCCACGTCGAGCATGTGTTGTTTGAGGAAAACCATTCCGCCCAGCAGAAGCATGGTGCACAGCGTTGTAACCAGACGGAAAGTCCGCACATTCTGCGGAGTACTGGAATCGAACATCGACCAGGCGGCGAACAAAGGCAACGAAAAGACGGCCACCATGCCCAAGCGTGCGACCCAAACTCCATGTCCTTTGGTCAGATGAGTAGAGTCCTGTTCGTCGGCGCCCTGGAGGCCGCTTAATCCAAGCCACGTCACCCACGCCATGGAAGCCGCCAGAGGCAAATCGTACATGCTTCCGGAATAGTAGACGTGCCGTTCGATGGCCCACACCGCCAGATAAGAACTCAAGCTGTAAGTAAGCGTGCAGCCGAGCCAGTTTGCGTACACTTTGTGCCAGTAGCCAGAACTGCGCAGGTACAGCACAGAGAGAATGGCCAGCAAGGCAATTTTTTCGATCGCGTACACAACGTTGAGATTGTGCTCATAAACCGCGGCATCGGGATATACGTATTGCCACGGGATGAGGGTCATCAAGTACAGATAAAGCCACCAGATCAGCAACATCGAAAAATCGAGGGATCCGAGCCGGTTGCTGCGAGGATCGTGGGGCGCGTGCGGTTGCACCGCGGTCGCTGCGATCATTGGCACCAGGTGGACGAACAGAACGACGTCCCCGCTAAATAAGTTGGGCACATCCTTGCGGAGAATGACTTCGAAGTAACACCACATTCCTTGGTAAAGCAGCCAAAACCCTATCCCGAGACACATCAAAACCCAGAAAATACGGGCACGCCCATTGCTTTTGCGAACCAGCGGCACGAGCGCTAGCGTCCCGGAAAGCAGGAGGGCTAATTGGGTGAGATCGCTTATGGCTACCAGGGTGAACTCGTGCAGCGTTAAGGAAGCCACCACCTGTGCACACACCAGGCAACAGGCGGCCAAGACCCACAACTTGGAGCGCCAAGGCATATCGATGCTTCTAATTTTAGGGCTGAACCGAGGTTCGAAAAGTTACTACCGTAACATCCCGGGCGGTGATCAGCGACGGCAGCATCCGCGCCTGGATTATGACGGCCTGCACTTGCTCGGCAGGTCTTATACTTACTAGAATCCTGTAACTCTCAATCGGCTTTACGGAAGCATACTTGTCAATCCAGGCAGTTCGAGATCGATTCCTCTGGAGACTGCGGGCGCCCATGACTGCGGCCGAGATCCGGCGCATTGAGCGCTGGCTCGCCTCCGCACGAGTGTTCTTAGCGGTTTCCGCCCTGGTTGCCATCTGGATGGATCCTGCAGTGATCCATTACTCCATCTGGGCCTTTGGATTGTTAGCCTTCTATATCGCCCAAGGGATGATCATCATCATCTTCCTGAGGCGACGCCAACGATCGACTCCTTCCTTTCGCATCCTGGTCCATGGCGCCGATATTTTGTGGCCAGCTCTTATCTCGGTTTTTGCTAGCGGCCAGAGCAATCCGTTCTTCCTCTTCTTCGTTTTCGTGCTTGCAGCTGCCGCCTATCGCTGGGGCTTGTGGGAAACCCTGAGTACCGCAGTGGCCGCTGTCGTTCTGCTCTGGGCCGATGGCTTTGCCCTGGAATCTGGATGGGTGAACGGAATCAACACATTCCTAGTGCGCCATTACCTTCCGGCGCTGCGGGTGGATGCGACGTATTTCGATCCCAAAAGCTTGTTCATGCGATCGATTTACCTGCTCGTGTTAGGCCTGCTTTTGGGATACCTGGCGGAGCAGCAGAAGCAACTGCGAGCTGAAAAAGTTGTGGTGGCACGAACCCTTGGAAGAGCCCGCGTCGACGCGGGTGTTTCCGGAACTTTGCAGGACATTGCCGGAGAACTGCTCGCGATGTATGGCGCGAAACATCTGGTGATTGCCTCGCGTGAAATCGATAGTCACCGTGTCTTCGTGGCAGAACTGACTACACCCAAGCAGAAATCGGGGTTCCGATGGCTTGAGTCCTCACCCCGCGACCTCGACACATACTTGAAAGACTCCCGGGCGGTGGCATGTTACGCCGAATGCAAATCGAATAAAGCCAAACGCCATTTGTCACTAGTGGCATTGAACGACGACGGAATGCTCGTGGCCGGTCTAAGTCCAGACTTTTTGGACGTCTTTATCCAGTCGCATCCATTCCACCGCGCCCTTATAGTCTCATTCGCTTTTGCGAATGAGTGGCAAGGCCGAATTTTCTTGCTGGATCCCAATCTGACCGGCGATACGGAGGAAGAGCTGCATTTTCTCCAGGAACTCGTGCGGCAGGTTGGGCCCGCAGTCTACAATGTGCTGTTACTGCGAAGGCTGCGTTTGCGTGCGGGCGCTGTGGAACGCGCGAAGTTCGCTCGGGAGCTTCACGACGGCGCAGTTCAATCGTTGATTGCCGTTGAGATGCAAGTTGATGTGCTACGCCGGCAATCTGTGTCCAATCCGACCGTCGTTCCGGCCGAATTAGGACGAATTCAAAGTCTGCTGCGAGAAGAAGTACTCAAGTTAAGGGAACTTATGCAGCAGATGAAAACTCTTGATGTGGATTCAAAACGTTTGTTGGGATTGATCAACGATACCGTCGAGCGATTTCAGCGAGAAACCGGGATTTCAGCCCGTTTCGTCTCCGATATCGGCGAATTACAGATGCCGCAGCCGGTCTGCCGGGAGGTGGCCCGGATTGTGCAAGAAGCTTTGGTGAATGTGCGGAAGCACAGCCAGGCGCGGCAAGTGCTGGTGCGATTAGCCGCGGGCAACGCAAGCTGGAAAGTCGAAATTGAGGATGATGGCTGCGGGTTCCCGTTCTCTGGCCGGCTCTCTCATCACGAACTCGACGCCGCAGGAAAAGGTCCGGTGGTGATCAAGGAACGTGTGCGTTTAATTGAAGGGGAACTCACGATAGAATCAAACCCAGGGCGCGGTTCCCGCTTGGAAATCATTGTGCCCCAGCCGCAAGGCGCATTGCATGGATAATCGCCGATTACAACCAGTTCGAATCGTCATTGCCGATGATCACCCCATTTTTCGTGATGGTCTGAGAAGGCTATTGGAAACTGAACCCGATCTTAAAGTGATCGGGGAGGCATGCGATGGCGCAGAAGCAGTGAAGCTGTCGCGCCAGCTTAAGCCGGACATTTTGTTACTCGATCTCGCGATGCCTCGCCACCCGGGGCTTGAGGCCTTAAGGGAGATGAGTTCAGGGGCAGCATCCAATGGAGTCCGGGTAATTTTGCTGACTGCAGCGGCCGAGAAAAATCAGATTGTTGAGGCTCTGCAACTCGGCGCGCGTGGCGTGGTATTAAAAGACTCGGCCACGCAACTCCTGTTGAGAGCCATTCACACTGTGATGTCCGGCGAGTATTGGGTAGGACGGGAAAGCGTTTCGAACTTGGTGCAGTATCTTCGAACGCTGGTCCAATCATCTGGAGAGGAAGCGCGTCAGAAGAAATTTGGGCTGACTCCCCGCGAACTCGAAATCGTTTCAGCCGTGGTCGCCGGTTACTCGAACAAAGAAATCGCCGAATATTTCAAGATCAGCGAGGATACGGTGAAGCACCATCTGAGCAATATCTTCGATAAGCTTGGAGTTTCCACACGCCTGGAACTCGCGCTTTTCGCCGTGAATCAATCGCTGCCGCTGAAGCCGATTTCGTGAGCTGGCACTTTCGTGCCATTGCCGGACACCTCGGAGCCATTGCGGGAATGAACGGCTGGCTCTAATATGTCATGTAAAGTTGCGGGGTGAACGTGCACTACCACGTAACTGCCGCTGTGTAGGGAGGATTCTTTGCAAGTTCTACTTCAACTCTGGTCGGAAGAGCAGGGGCAAGACGTCGCAGAATACGCCGTCATGCTCGCGGTGATTCTGGTCATTGTGGTCGGCACGATCCGTCTGATCGGTGGCAACGCCAATAATGTCTTCTCCTCGGTTGCCAGCTCGATTACACAATAATCATTCTCATCTGATACAGATCTGTCAGCACACCACTTCTTTCTCGAGCCGAAAGCTTTTTGCCCGCGCTTGTTTGCCGGTCATCTGAAAAGGTAATAGCCAGGCTACAGCGCCGCCGATAAGCTCAGGTGCAGAATCAGGGAACTTGTGTCTGCACTGAGAAAACTCGTCTGCCTGTTGTTGATTGCCTTCACACCGCTTTCATTGATGGCTGATGATCAAGCTGCTGCGGTCGTAAATTGCAGAGGCACGGTGTGGCTGAATGGTAGCCCTTCGCCTGAGTCTTCTGCGATCGTGAATGGCGACCAGGTGCAGACCAGAAAAGATTCAGTGGCCACGATTACCGCCAGCGGCTCTAACGTCATCGTGCAGCCGGAATCGATACTGAAGTTCGAGGATAAAGGCATCGCGCTCCAGCAGGGCACGATTAGCGTTGCCACATCCAACTTGTTAACTACGGCAGCCGGGGGAGCGACGGTGACACCAGTCGCGAACACGTGGACTGAATACGAAATCTCAAATGCGAACGGGATGCTTGATGTCTTCGCGCGTAAAGGCGCACTGCAAGTGAACTGCGGAAAAGACAGCGCGACGCTCTCGGAAGGGATGCAGATTCTTAGTGACGCCTCGGGAAAATGCCGACGGCGGCCCAAGGCCGGTGCCTATCCGCCGGCGAGCGGCGATATTCTGAATTCACCTTACCTCAGGTACATCGGGGCTGCGGCCGGTGGTGGGACGCTTATCTGGCTGCTGTGGCCTCATCCGAAGCAGCCTCTCAGTTCCTCACAGCCCTAAGCTGCATGATTGTGCGCGCGGTGAGGATGCGAGTGACGTGTTCCGATACCTGGTTTCATTGCTGCAATTGCGCATAAAGCGCCGAACATTGCGGCGTTCGCCGGAATCTGCAAATTGAAATCGAAAAAGCTGTGGACCATGATTCCCAGAATGCCCAGCAGAGCCGCGAGGGCCAAGTCAGCGTTGATATCCGCAGGCCACGATTGTAGTTTCCTTACCGAGGCACGAAGAACGATTACAAGAGACCAGACAAGAAGCGCAAAACCGCATGCGCCCGTCTCAACGAGAAGTTGCAAGTAATCGTTGTGGGCCTGATCGACGGACAAGTTGGTATAGAAACTGCGGAACCGAGGATACACTTCGCGAAAAGTTCCCAAGCCCCACCCGAGCGCCGGTTTTGCCAAAAACATTCGCAAGCAGTCACGATCGATAGTCAGACGTGTGCCGCCGGAGAGTTCGGACGGAATTGTGCTGATTCGAGTAAAGACTTGTGCGCCGCCAAGCCACACAAACAACGCGCTGACAATTACAAGAAAAGTTACCGGAAGCAGAGCTTTTTTGCTGCTCCGCTTTACGAGTAGGAAGAAAAGCGCAACGACTTGTACTACGAACGCCAGCATGCCAGCGCGGGAGCCGCACAAGAAAATTGTTGATGCCATGAGGGCTGATGCAAGCCCAGCGAGTAGCCTCTGATCTCGGTTTAGCCGCCGAGAGAGACACAGAACAAGCGGGATCGGGAACAACATTTCCATCAGTCCGGCATAGTGGTTGTGGTTTACGTATGGTCCGTAGATCCAACCGCCCGAGGCGGGCGATGTGAGCCAGTAGATCTTTGCGTTGTTTGTAAGGCTCTGAACAATGCCGAATAGCGCGATCACAACTCCGTAAAAGCAGAGGGCCATCGAAGCCGCACGTAAGTGCCCGGTTCGCCGCAAGCTTTGGACAAGTAGGAACGTAAGCAAGCCGTAAGAACAGAAAAGCAGGGAAGCTGAGACGGTAGCTGCGCGATACGCCGTTTGCCTGAATGCCACCTGAATCAGTAGCAAGCCAGCGAACAACAACGCAGGAATGAAAATGGGATTCCAGGTAATACTCAGTTCTCCCCCGAGCGTTTGCGCGATCGCCCAGAGCCCGAAAAGCACTGCGGACGCTGCTTCGAGAGTGAAGATTGCCCAGGGCTCGACACCGCCAAACGCCAGCGGCTCAGAAAACACAAGAGCAAAAGCCCCGAGAAAAACGATTACGCGCAATAGATCGGACGCACGATGAGTTTCTGCATTGCCGCGAGCCTTTAGCGGAAGGGCGGAGGCCGCACTCATTCGGCTCCTGCCTCGGTCCGTTGTTGCACCAGTTTTAAGCCGGCGATTGACACGCTGCCTCGGATGGCAGTTTCTGCAGGCTCATGAGCGATTCGAAGCACTAATAATGTTGACGCAGGGCCGGTTGTAAAGGATCCTCGAACGGGCGTCCAAGCGTCATGACCGCTCAAGTCTTCGCTGGAAAAATACTGCGTTCCATCGAAGCGATCTTCCAACACGAAGTGGAGCGCGCCCGCACCTTCAATGTTGTCAGGTTTGAACCACGCAGAAAATTCATATTCGGAATGCGGCTGAACCGGGACAAGCTGATGAATTCCGAGATCGGCGAAGCCACTGCTATTAAGGACCGCAGCGAGGGTTGGGCGTCCTCGAAACCTTCCCGTTGAATCGACTGCCAGGGATACTCCGGCGACGTCTTGATATGTCCAGTCGAAACCAGTGTTCAGTATGGGAAACTCAAAATCAGCATTGACGAATAGATTCTCAGGGGATGCTTGGTAAGCCCTTAGCTCACTCAGGCGCGCGCCATCATTCCAGGCCTGATATGCATCCTCAGTCTGTTTGCGGTCGAGCAAGAAACGTACATAGTCGAACAGATACCGTGTGCTGATTTGTGCATGCGACCGCTTGATGGCCTTCCACACCTCTGCTGTGGCTGCAGGCTCGTTCTTCTGCATTAAGAATTCTAAAAACGTGGCGTAAACGTCGGGGCGGGGCGGGACGAGGTTGGTCAGCAAAAAATTAACGTCAGGCCGCATGCGCCAGCAACGTTCTAGTGCCGCACCCATAAGGTACGGATCATTCTCGACAACTATTCGGTATTCCTGCAAAGCGCGATCGGCCTCCCCTTCAGTCCAAAAGAGGCCTGCGGCTTCCCACGCGACTGCAGGCGTCGATGGATCGACCGCAATAGCTTTCTCTACGGCGTTGTTCTCGTTGTCGGCGATCCCTAACATCTGATAATCACTCGCAAGGTCGAGCCAATATTGCGCTCGACTAGGGTTCAGTTCCGTTGCATGTTTGAGAAATGGCAATGCCGCCAGCGGTTCCTGGTTTACCGTCATGCGATAACGGCCGACTAAATGCCAATATTCGGCGTTGGCAGGTTCAAGCGTGAGGGCTCTTTGCAAACTGTCTAGATGCGGCTGATGAGAGTAATGGAACGCGAGGAATTCGCGAGTGCAAAAAGTTAGATAGGTTGCGCCCAGCAGCAAGCACGATCCCAGAAGAAGTGATCTGCTGTGTGTCTGTTGAAGTGCAACTTTCATGCTTCCCGCGAACAAGTCTTCAAATTAAGCGCTTCCCGCAGCCGACGCAGCACGCTTTGAGCCGTCCTCGTCGTAGTATCGATTGCCGTACTTGTCCTGGTATTCGTAGTAGTAGTAGTAATCCGGCGAATTGAGATCAACTGCGTTCAGGAGAACACCGCAAACCTGAGCCTTGACTTGCAGCAGCAAATCACGGGAGCGGCGTAGCGCCTGCTTTGTGGTTTGTCCAGAGCGTATGACCAGCACCACGCGATCCGCCCGCGTCGACAGAACGACTGCGTCCGTGACTGACAATGTGGGTGGGGAGTCGATCACAATGTGGTCATATTGGTCCCGCAACGCATCGAGCAAATCCTTCATGTTGTTTGAGGCGAGAAGCTCAGCCGGATTCGGGGGTGGCGATCCGGCGGGCAGCAGAAAAAGATTCGGCAGAATAGTTGAGCGGATGATCGCATCCTGTAATTCAGTGCCGCCGGTCAGGACATTACTGAGTCCAGCGGCAGGGCCCATGCCGAGTGTCTTGTGGATACTCGGCCGACGCAGGTCAGCATCAATCAGCAAGACTCGAGTACCTTTTTGAGCCAGCACAATTGCTACGTTGATGCTTGTAGTCGTTTTTCCTTCTTCGGGTAGAGCGCTGGTGATGAGAATCACTTTCGGCGGCTTACCGACAGACGTAAGCAGAAGGGAAGTTCGTAATGCCCGATAAGATTCCGCCATTTGGGATCGCGGCCGCGACTGAGTAACCAATTCGACCGCTTCCTTCGAGGCAGCAAGAGCAAGCCGATGGCGCTTGCTGTTCTCCAATGCAGTACGCGATCCCAAAGGAATGATTCCGAGAGATGGCAAACCGGCGACTGCTTGAGCTTGTTCCGGCGTTCGTACGGTGTTGTCCATTCCCTCGAGGAAGAAAGCCAGTCCCACTCCGGTACTGAGGCCCAAAGCCAATGCGAATGCCAGATTGCGAGGCAGGTTCGGTTCCGATGGAGCTGCCGGAACACGAGCCGTGTCGACAATACGGAAGTTGCTGGAGCGCAGTCCGGCGGTAACGCCGGCCTCCTTCAATTTTTCCAGCAAGCCTTCATAAAGCGTGCGGTTTGTGTCAACGTCCCTTTTGAGCAAGCTATATTCGATCGCACTTTCGTTCAGCTTGTTGGCCTCTTGCTTCTGCTGGTCGAGTGCAGCCCGCAACATTTTTTCGCGCTGTGCTGAAGCCTGGTAGTCTCCCCGCAACCGCGCGCGTACTTTGTTCATCTCTGCCTGAATCTGCGCTTCTACTTCCTGCAGTTGATTGCGAAGCTGGGCGACCTTGGGATAAGCCGGTCCAAACTGGACATTAAGCTGCGCCATTTGAATCTTCAGGTCCGCCTGTTGCTCCCGAAGTTTGTCCAGTAAGGGCGATGTTGCAACCGTCTCCTGGGTATTTCGCTGTGTTGGGTCCGAGTTGGCGGCAGACTCCGCAACTCCGCTTTGCACCAGGCGATAAAGTGATTCCTTTTCCATCCGGACGGACTCAGCCGCCGTCAACTCACGATTCAATTCATCAAGCTTCGCAGTCGTGATGTTCTGCTTCTCATCGATTCCCAGAATTTCGTGTTCCTTCTGGTATCGGACCAGCTTTTCCTGTGAGGTTTCGACTTTGAGTTGAAGATCCACGAGCTGCTTCGAAAGCCAGTCGGAGGCTTGCATCGTAGATTCGAACCTAGTCTTGAAGTTCTGCTCTACATACGTGGCGGCCAGCGTATTTACCACGCGTGCGGCGAGATTCTTGTCAGGGCTGCGGTAGTGAATCTCGATGATTCGAGTATTGGGGACCAGGGAAACCTGCAGGCCTGACTTGAAATTCGCGAGCGCAGACGATTCGGGCTGCAAAGCTTCTGGAGTTGCCGGCAAGCCGGAAGTGAACTGTCCTTGCGCGGAACCTTGTGTTCTATCCAGCCCAAGTTGGCGGATTACCTGCAGCGCTAGTAAGTCGCTCTTTAGAATGCGGACTTCGGTATCGAGGTCAGTGGGGTCGTAATAATCAGCTGAAGCGCTCGCCGGATCTTTCAAATTGAGGACCACGGGGTCGCTTTTGGTGATGGCAATACTTCCAACTGCATCGTAAATCGGAGTGCTTCGAAGCGTAGATAGGGCGACAACCCCAACGATCAGCACGACTGATGCGATTACGGTCCATTTGCGCTTGATGAGTACGCGCGAATATTCGCGCAGCAATGAATCCTGAGCCGTAAGAGAAGAGGAAATACCTATCGTGTGACCTTGCATGGCTCCGAAGGACGAGAGGGTTTGCGGGTCACGAAATAACAACCCGTGCTGTGGCGCCAGCGGTTCCGATTCCATGGTCCTCCCGAAAAGCCGACCGCGACTTCCACGCGGCGATCACGAGTTCCGGTTCCGCCGCATATCCGAGGATGAGCACACTACCGCACACCTCGACATTGTGAGTATCGCAAATGCTCACCGACAGCACGTCTTGATCTTGTTGGTTCCCTAGTGTTAATGCGGGTTCCCGCCGCATCCAGACAGTGACTGTCGCTTATACTGCGAGCAATTTGCATTGTCGGCATATGTAAGTGACGCGCCGGAGGTGTGTTCCGGCATTGGTGAGGCAAAATTGATGAACTGGTCCGAACAGGTTGTGCTGATCACCGGAGGAACAGGATCTTTCGGCCGCAAATTTGTAGAGTTAATGCTGCGCGAATACCGGCCGCAGAAGCTCATTATATTCAGCCGCGACGAATTGAAGCAGCACGAAATGCGGGTGGCGGGACTTGATCATCCCAGTCTGCGCTACTTTATCGGAGACATTCGCGACCAACAGCGATTGGAGAGAGCACTCGCGGGCGTGAGTATAGTAGTGCACGCGGCCGCCATGAAGCAGGTTCCGGCTTGCGAGTACAACCCGTTTGAGGCTATTCAGACCAACATCATGGGCGGCCGCAACGTCATCGACGCAGCCATTAATTGCGGTGTGAAGCGGATCGTGGCTCTAAGCACCGATAAAGCGGTCAATCCGGTCAATCTGTACGGTGCCACGAAGCTATGTGCGGAAAAGATGTTCGTCCAGGCAAATGCTTATTCTGGCGCACAAGATACTCGGTTTAGTTGTGCCCGCTATGGAAATGTTCTGGGAAGCAGAGGGAGCGTAGTCCCGGTGTTTCTGGAGCAACGAAAACGCGGCTGTATCACTGTGACGGATGCCCGCATGACGCGTTTTTGGATCACCCTTGATGAAGCAGTTCACTTTGTCGCTGGATGCGTGGAGCAGATGCACGGAGGAGAGATTTTCGTCCCAAGGATGCCAAGCATGAGATTGGCCGATCTAGCCGAAGCTCTGGCTCCGGAATGTGAGATGCGATTCATCGGCATCCGGCCTGGCGAGAAACTGCACGAGATCCTGCTTTCCGAAGATGAGGCTCGGCACAGCCTCGAATTAGATGGCATGTATATTGTCCAGCCTGCTCATCCTTGGTGGGGACAGCAGAATTGGAAAGAGGCCCGTACTCTTCCGGAGGGATTTCGCTATGCCAGTGACACCAATTCCCAATGGCTAAGCGCGCAACAGTTGCGCCAATTGGTGGGTGAAACCACTCCTTTCGTAGTACCGCTTCCAAACGAACCTCTTCGCGCCAGAGCGTAAACAATGAGCACGATCTCCAGCGATCAGGAATTGCTTGCCATCCACGGCGGCAAACCGGTTCGTCCTGCCATGCTTCCGTACGGTCGACAAAGCGTAAATGGAGATGACATCGAAGCAGTGGTGCAGACCCTGCGCTCGGATTGGCTAACCACCGGCCCTAAAGTCGAAGAGTTCGAGGAAGCAATAGCGTCGTATGTAGGGGCGAAGCATGCCGTAAGCTTCAGTTCCGGGACGGCTGCCCTGCACGGCGCGGCGTTTGCTGCTGGCCTTCGGCCCGGGGATGAAGCGATCACGACGCCGCTGACTTTTGCCGCGACCGCCAATTGCGTGTTGTATCAGGGCGCAACCCCTGCCTTTGCTGACATCGAATCCGAAACTCTGACCATCGATCCCGAGCGAGTTGCTTCGCGAATTTCCCCACGAACAAGAGTTATTTTGCCCGTCGACTATGCCGGCCATCCATGCGAATTAGACGAGATCATGCAAATTGCGGAGCGGCGTGGGTTGATCGTGATCGAAGATGCATGCCACGCATTGGGTGCAAATTACAAAGGGCGTCGCGTTGGCAGCATCACTCACATGACGGTCTTTAGTTTTCACCCTGTTAAGCACATCACCACGGGGGAAGGCGGGATGGTTGTAACTGACAATCCGCAATTTGCAGAGATGCTGCGCCGCTTTCGAAATCACGGGATCAGCACCGATGTCCGCGCCCGCCAAGCCTCTGGAGCATGGGGCTATGACATGGTCCTGCTTGGATACAACTATCGACTCCCTGATATCGCATGTGCGCTGGGGACC